>Ga0157372_10000024_pt1 | contig 197716 bp, 163 predicted proteins | sample C55metaG_FD_115307 | JGI IMG/M metagenome (GOLD analysis project Ga0157372, IMG submission 115307) | Corn rhizosphere microbial communities from Kellogg Biological Station, Michigan, USA - C5-5 metaG | ecosystem: Host-associated > Plants > Roots > Rhizosphere > Soil | place: USA: Michigan...
CACGGTGCTGCTGATGGTGCTGGTGCCGTTCTGCCCGGCGGTGACCGAGATGCTGGCCGGCGAAGCGCTGATGCTGAAGTCATTCGGCGCCGCGGTAATGGTGAGAGTGAGGCTGATGCCGTGGGTGGCACTGGTGCCTGTGCCGGTGATGGTGATCGGGTAGCTGCCCGGCGCGGCGCTGCTGGTGGTGGTGATGGTGGCGGTCGAGGACTGGCCGGCGGTGATGCTGGTCGGGTTGAACCCGACGCTCACCCCGACCGGGGCGCCGGTGGCGGTCAGCGCGACGGTCTGCGGGTTGCCGCTGGTCACCGCGGTGCTGATGGTGCTGGTGCCGTTCTGCCCGGCGGTGACCGAGACGCTGGCCGGTGAAGCGCTGATGCTGAAGTCATTCGGTTGCGCGGTAATGGTGAGGGTGAGGCTGATGCCGTGGGTGGCACTGGCTCCGGTGCCGGTAATGGTGATCGGATAGCTGCCCGGCGCGGCGCTGCTGGTCGTGGTGATGGTGGCGGTCGAGGACTGGCCGGCGGTGATGCTGGTCGGGTTGAACCCGACGCTCACCCCGACCGGGGCGCCGGTGGCGCTCAGCGCGACGGTCTGCGGGTTGCCGCTGGTCACCGCGGTGCTGATGGTGCTGGTGCCGTTCTGCCCGGCGGTGACGCTAAGCGTGCTCGGGTTGGCCGCGAGGGCAAAGTCGTTCGGTTGCGCGGTAATGGTGAGGGTGAGGCTGATGCCGTGGGTGGCGCTGGCCCCGGTGCCGGTGATGGTGATCGGGTAGCTGCCCGGTGCGGTGGCCGCGGTGGTGGAAAGGGTCAGGGTCGAGGACTGGCCGCTGGTGATGCTGGCCGGGTTGAACCCGACGCTCACCCCGGACGGCGCGCCGGTGCCGGTCAGCGCGACGGTCTGCGGGTTGCCGCTGGTCACGGTGCTGTTGATGGTGCTGGTGCCGTTCTGCCCGGCAGTGACCGAGACGCTGGCCGGCGAAGCGCTGATGCTGAAGTCGTTCGGCGGCGGTGGTGGCGCTGCCGCCTTGAACAGGGCCAGTCCGGCCGACCAGTACATGGCGTTCGGGAAGCTGGCCGAGAAGGACTGCGCGCCGGTACCCGGCAGCACTCGGGAGCCGCTCACCAGCGTGACGATGCTCGGGCTGGTCGTGGTTTGCTGCGCTGCTACCGAGTAACCGGACGAGGTCACCGTGATCGCCTCGGCATTGGCATGGCCGGCGGTGAAGCCGATCGCCAGGTCGTTGCCGACGGTCGGAGTGACGGTGGGAGAACTCGCCGTGCTGGAGGTGGCCGCGGTGCCGGCGGCCCCGTCCAGTACCGCCGAACTCGCCATGTTGGTGAATTCCTGCACCCGCAGCGCAACCGGCGCGGTGGTGGTCACGGTGATGGTTCGCACCGAAGCCGCGTTGGCCGCGTACCAGAGTTCGCCGTCGGAGTTCTGCCCGGTGACGAAATACGCGCCGGCCTTGGTCCAGGTGTTTCGGCCGTCGCTGACCGCGGTGATGGGCTTGCTGGCACCGGTGTAGACGCCGGCGCTGAGCACCAGCAGGTCACCGGCTGCGCTGGTGCCGGGCAGCGTCACCGTGGTGGTGGACGAGCCGGCGGTCTGTACCAGCGTCGGCAGGCCGGTCGAGGCCGGCGTGGTCACCGTCGCCGGAGAGCTCGGCGGCGAGGCGTTGCCGGCGGCGTCCCGGGCGATCACTCGATATGAGTAACTGGTCGACGGCGCAGCGGTGGTGTCCAGGTAGCTGGCCGTCGGCGAGCCGGTGGAGCCGATCGTGCTGCCGTTGCGCTGCACGTCATAGCCGGTCACGGCGTTGTTGTCGGTGGCTGCGGTCCAGGACAGCGACACCACGGTGGCCGACTGCGCGGTGGCGGCCAGGCTGGTCGGTGTGCTCGGCGGGCTGGCGTCCACCGTCCAACTCGCGCTGGCCGGCGTCGGGTCGGTGCCGGCGGAGGTGGTGGCGGCGACCGAGAAGGTGTGGGCGCCGGAGCTGAGCGAGCTGTAGTTGACCGGGCTGGTGCAGGCGGTGGCCGGCGCGCCGTCCAGACTGCAGGCAAAGGTGGCACCGGACCGCGTCGAGTGGAAGGTCAGCGTGGCGGTGCTGGAAGTGGTCAACGCGGGCGGCGCGCTGTCGATCACGGTGTCCGGCGCGCTGGCGAAGGTGTAGGTCTGCACGTCGAAGGTGTGTCCGGTCTCGTCGGTCGGTGCCACCGTCACCGTGCTGCCGGCCACCGTCACCTTCAGGAAGTGGAACACCTGAGCGGCGGTGGTCGGTGCGACCGCCGCCCCGCACTTGGAGCCGGTCAGCTTGGTCGGCGACCAGCCGATGCCGTAGGCGTCAACGGACTGGCACGGTCCGATCGGCTCCAGGGTGCTGCCACCGCCGCCGGTCACGTAGCTGACCGGCATGCCGGCCGCGCTCGCCCGGTTGCGTTGGTAGATGTGCGCATGGCCGTTGAAGACGATGTTCACCCCGTACCGGCCGAGCAGCCCCTCTAGCCCGTTCGAACCCTGTAGGTACGTATCGGAGCTCTGGTTCGGGTTGTCGGAGTAGAGCGGGTAGTGGAAGAAGGCGAACTTCAATGTGCTCGGATGGTTCTGCAGGTCGTTGACCAGCCAGGTGTACTCCGGCGTGCCCGGGGTGAAATGGGCCGCGGCGTCGTTGGCGTAGACCGATCCGGTGCCGACGTTGCTGTCGCCCCAGGCCGAATCGAGCAGGTAGAAGCGGGCCGGGCCGGCGTCGAAGGCATACCACTCGCTGGCGTAGTTGGCCGAGCTGCTGCCGTTCACGCAGCAGTACACGTCATTCTGATAGCGGCCGCCGGAACTGGAGATCGCGCTGTCCTCGGTCCAGGTGGTGATGTCGGTGTGCGTCGTCCCGCTCAGACCGTGGTTGCCGGCGGCCGGGAACAGCGGGATGGTGCTGCCGGCCACCGTCCAGAACGACGGTCCGAAGACGGCGCTGGTGTCCGGTCCGGTTTGCTGCAGATCGCCATAGTTGACCTGGCTGCCGTTCGGGTAGCCGTTGTCACCGACCGAGACCGCGAACCGGGCGCCGCTCGCGGCCACCTGCTGGAACAGGTTGGCCTGGTCGGGGCTGGCACCCGTGCTGTCGACCTGCCCCCAGTCGCCGAACACGTCGAAGCTGTACGGGGTGCTGTTCCCGGCCGGCGCCTGGGTCTGGAACTGTGGCGCGCTGTTGCCGGCGAGCAGGTCGGTGGTGGCCAGCCGCGGCCGGTAGCAGTAGGTGCCTGCGCCGGGCAGGCTCAGCGAGGCCTTCCACTGATATTCGGCGACCGTGCCGACCGTGATCGAGGAGCGGGTGGGGGTCAGGCTGTTGCTGAGCGTGCAGGTTCCGCTGCTGACCGGTCCCCACTGCAGCGTGCCGGCGGTGGCCGACTGGTTGGTCGCCCAGTTGACGATGACGTGATTGCCGATGAGGTCGGTTAGGTATGGCGCCCTGGTCAGCGCCGCGTTGAACGCCGTGGCGCCCGCGGGAGATACCGCCACCAGCACGCCCAACAGGAGCAGTACCGGCATCGCGCACGCGATCGGCCAGAAGCCTGCTCTGGTTGGTCGGTGTGCCAGTCGATGTCGGCCGCTGACTCGCGTCATGGAAGCCCCCCGGTCTTCCGCGACGGCCGCTTGCCGGAACCTCCCAGCCCTTCTTGCGACCATGCGCTGGCCAACCGTAACCCACGCTGCGCCGATCGCCCAGGGACTTTCTACCGTAGCTCCAAGACAGCACCGGATGTGGACGTCCTGCCATCGATAGCCTTGCGGCGTAAGGGTTTTGACATCCGAGCAAGTCCGGCCTACCGCCGGAACGGCCGATTTCACGACCTGCTAGCAAATGCCGCCCAGCGCGTACCGCGACGTCTGTCAGACACCGACATATCAGACGCCGTCAGCCAGGGACGGCCACCTGCCGGTGGCCGTCGCCCGGCGTGATCACGTTTACTGGGGTTTGAACGCCACAATCCCGGCCGCCCAGTACATTGCGGCACCGAAGCTGGCGTCGAAGCTGGTAGCGCCGGTGCCGCTCAACACCTGGTAGCCGGTACGCACGGTGCTGATGGTGCCGGTGGAGTTCTGCTGTGCCTGCAAGGTGAATCCGGCCGAGGTCACGGTCATCGCCTGGCTACTCGCATGTCCGGTCACCAGGCCGACCAGCAGCTCACCGGACGCGGCCGGGGTGATCGATCCGCTGCTCGCCGCGGTGCCGGTGTTGGACGTGCCCACCGAGGTGTCCAGTGGATTGCTGGTGGCGATGCCGGAGAACTCGAGTACCTCGACGGCCATGGTGCCGGCGGTGGCCAGGTGCGCCACGATCGAGGTGGTCGATGCCGCGTTGGCGGCGTACCACAGCTCGCCGTCGGAATTGTGACCGGCGACGGACCAGGCATTCACCTTTTGCCATACGTTACCGGCCGAATCGGTGACACTGGTGATGTGGTTGGTGGTGCCGGTGTAGACGCTGGCCGACAGTACCAACAGGTCGCCGGCGGTGCTGGCCGTCGGCAGGGTAGCGGTCAGCGTGGTCGACGTGCTGGTCTCGGTGGCACCGGCTGCCTGTACCAGCGTCGGCGGCGGCGTGGTCACGGTCAGCGTGACCGTGGTCGTATGGACAAAGGTACTTCCGCTGCCGGTGATGGTGATGGGGTAACTGCCCACCGGGGTGCTCGCGCTCGTACCGAGCGTCAGCGTGGCGGACTGGCCGGCAGTGATGGCGGAGTTGTCGAAGCTCGCGGTCGCCCCGCTCGGCAGGCCGGAGGCGGTTAGCGTGATCGGCTGCGGGTTGCCGCTGGTAACCGCGCTGCTGATCACACTCGAGCCACCCTGGCCCGCGGGCACGCTCACCGTGCTCGGTGTTGCGGACAGGGAGAAATCGGGCGGCGGGGCGGCCTTGAACAGGGCGACGCCGGCCGACCAGTACATCGTGCCGAAGCTGGCGGTGATGGATTGTGCGCCGGCGCCGGCGCCGGGCAGCACCTGGTAGCCGCTCAGCACCGACACGATGCTCGGGCTGGTGGTGGTCTGCTGTGCCAACAATGTGTAACCGGACGAGGTCACCGTGATCGACTGGGCGTTGGCATGCCCGGCGACGAATCCAATCGCCAGGTCGTTGCTGACCGTTGGAGTCACACTGCCGGAGTTCGCCGAATTACCGGTGGCCGCGGTTCCGATCGCCCCGTCGGCCAACGAGGCGCTGGCCATGTTGGTGAACTCCTGCACCTGCAGGGCGACCGGCGCGGCAGTGGTCACGGTGATCGTCCGGGCCGAGGCGGCATTGGCCGCGTACCACAGCTCACCGTCGGAGTTCTGCCCGGCGACGGTGTAGGCGCCGGCCTTGGTCCAGGTGTTGGTTCCGTCGCTGACCGCGGTGATCTGCTTGCTGGCACCGGTATATACCCCGGCGGTGAGCACCAGCAGGTCACCGGCGGCGCTGGGCCCGGCCAACGTCACCGTGGTGGTGGACGAGCCGGCGCTCTGCACCAGGGTGGGCAGGCCGGTCGAGGCCGGCGTGGTCACCGACGCGGGGGCGCTCGGGGCGGAGGCGTTGCCGGCGGCGTCCCGGGCGATCACCCGATATGAGTAACTGGTCGACGGCGCCGCGGTGGCGTCCAGGTAGCTGGTGACCGGCGTGCCGGTCGGGTCCAGGCTGGCGGAGCCGATGGTGATGCCATTGCGCTGTACGTCGTAACCGGCCACGCCGTAGTTGTCGGTGGCAGCCGTCCAGGACAGCGAGACCGCGGTGGCCGACCTGGCGTTCGCCGTCAGGCCGGTCGGCGCGGTGGGCGGACTGGTGTCCACCGTCCAACTCGTGGTGGCCGGGCTCTGGTCGTTGCCGTCAGCGGTCGTCGCGGTGACGGAGAAGGTGTGCGTGCCGATGCCGAGCGAGTTGTAGCTGATCGGACTCGTGCAACTGGTGGCGGGTGCCCCGTCCAGGCTGCAGGTGTACGTGGCGCCGAGAATTCGGGTGGAGTGGAAGGTCAGCGTGGCGGCGCTGGAATTGGTCATCGCCGGTGGTGCGCTGTCGATCACGGTGTCCGGGACGTTGGTGAAGGTGTAGGTCTGTACGTCGAAGGTCTGGCCGGTCTCGTCGGTTGGTGCCACGGTCACGGTGTTGCCGTTCACGCTGACCTTGAGGAAGTGATAGACGTTGGCCGCGGCCGCCGGCGCGGTAGCTGCGCCGCACGCGCTGCCGCGCAGCGTGGTCGGTGACCAGCCGATGCCGTAGGCGTCATTGGAATGACACGGCCCGATCGGTTCCAGGGTCGAGCCGCCGCCGCCGGTGACGTAGCTGACGGGCATGCCGGTCGCGCTCGGTTGGTTGCGTTGGTAGAGATGCGCGTGACCGTTGAAGGCGATGTCCACGCCGTACTGCCCGAGCAGGCCTTCCAGATTGTTCAGTCCCTGCAGCGAGGTGTCCGAGGATTGATTGGGATTGTCCGAGTAGAGCGGGTAGTGGAAGAAGGCGAACTTCAGCGCGCTCGGGTGGTTCTGCAGGTCGTTGAGCAGCCAGGTGTACTCCGGAGCGCCCGGTGCGAAGTGCGCGGCGGCGTCGTTGGCGTATACCGAGGCGGTGCCGACATTGCTGTCGCCCCAGGCCGAATCGAGGACGTAGAAGCGGGCCGGCCCGGCGTCGAAGGCGTACCACTCGCTTCCGTAGTTGGATGACGTGCTGCCGTTGACGCAGCAGTACACGTCGTTCTGATAACGACCGCTGGAGCTTGCCACCGCGGTGTCCTGGGTCCAGGTGGTGATGTCGGTGTGCGTCGTCCCGCTCAGCCCATGGTTGCCCGCGGCCGTGAACAGCGGAATGGTGCTGCCGGCCACCGTCCAGAACGAGGATCCGAAGATCGCGCTGGTGTCCTGACCGGTTTGCTGCAGGTCACCGTAGTTGAGCTGGCTGCCGGCCGGATAACCGTTGTCGCCCACGGTGACCGCGAACCGAGCTCCACTGGCGGCGATCTGGCTGAACAGGGCGGCCTGATCGGCGTTGGCGCCGGTGGCGTCGACCTGACCCCAGTCACCGAACACGTCGAAGCTGTACGGGGTGCTGTCCCCGGCCGGCACCTGGGTTAGGAACTGCGGTGCCGGATTGGTCGCGAGCAGGTCGGTGCCGGCCAGCCATGGCCGGTAGCAATAGCTGCCCTGGCCGGGTAGGTCGAGTGCGGCCTTCCATCGGTACTCGTTCACGATGCCGACGGCGACGCTGCTCGGAGTCACGGTCAGGTTGTTGGTGAGTTGGCAGGTCCCGCCGCTGACCGGCCCCCACTGCAGCGATCCACTGGAGGAGGACTGGTCGGTGGCCCAGTTGACGTTGACGTGCGTGCCGACCAGGTCGGTCAGGTACGGCGCCCGAGTCAGCGTCGGTGCGAACGCCACCGCCTGAGCCGCCGTCGGCGTGGCCAGCAGGCCGACCAGCACGAGAAGCGGAACCATCCAGGCAATTGGCCGCAGTCCGGTCGCGGAGCACGCCGGACGGTACCGGCGAATACGATGCGTCATGGAAGCCCCCCGGTCTTCCACGCGGCCGCTTGCCGGAAGCTCAGCCTTCCCGCGACCGTGTGCTGCCCAACGGTAGCTCAGGATCCGCCAAAGCAACACCGGTTTTACGCGCCGGTGACCATCGGCAGGCCAGCGGACTCCCTTTCGCCATAAGGGTTTCCGCATGTCGCCAAGGGTGACGCACTCTAGACATCAGCTCCAGGTTGACGGCCACTAAGGCGCTGTTGTGCCGGGTTGCCATACTTGCCCGGTGGCCTATACCGACCTCACCGACTTCGTCCGAGCGCTGGAGAAGTCCGGCGAACTGAAACGCGTGACGGCGCCGGTGGATCCGCGGCTCGAGGTGACCGGGATCGTGCAGCGGGTCGTCCGGGCGAAGGGTCCGGCGCTGTTGTTCGAGAACCCGAGCCGGGGCCGAATGCCGTTGCTGATGAACCTGTTCGGCACCGAGTCCCGGATGTGCCAGGCGCTCGGCGTGGCCGGCCTGGACGAGATCGGGCACCGGATCGCCGAGTTGCTCAAGCCCGAGCTGCCGCAGGGCATCGGCGGTTTTCGCGAGGCGCTGGGCAAGGCGGCCCAGTTGCGCAGCCTGCCACCCCGGCACGTCCGCAAGGCACCCTGCCAGGAGGTCGTGCTCACCGGCGACCAGGTCGACCTCGACCTGCTGCCCGGGGTGCAGTCCTGGCCGGACGACGGTGGGGTCTTTCTCAATCTGGGCCTGACCCACACGAAGCATCCGGACACCGGGGCGCGCAACCTGGGCATGTACCGGCTGCAACAGCAGGATTCCCGGACGGTCAGCCTGCACTGGCAGATCCACAAGGACTCCACCTCCCATGCCGCGATCGCCGAGCGGCGCGGCGAGCGGCTGCCGGTGGCCATCGCATTCGGTTGCCCGCCCGCGGTCACCTACGCCGCCAGCGCGCCGCTGCCGGCCGACATCGACGAGTACCTGTTCGCCGGCTTCCTGCAGCGGGAACGGGTGGAGATGGTCGACTGCGTCTCGGTGCCGCTGCAGGTGCCGGCCAACGCCCAGGTCGTCCTGGAGGGCTGGGTGGAACCGGGGCAGCGACTGCCGGAGGGGCCGTTCGGCGACCACACCGGCTTCTACACGCCGGTCGAGCCGTTCCCGTACCTGCGGGTCGAGGTGATGACCATGCGGGAGGACCCGATCTTCCAGTCGATCATCGTGGGACGGCCACCGCAGGAGGACGGCCCGCTGGGCAAGGCCACCGAACGTATCTTCCTGCCGCTGATCAAGCTCTCGGTGCCGGAGATCGTGGATTACGACCTGCCCGAGGCCGGTGTGTTCCACAACTGCTGCATCGTCTCGATCGACAAGCGATTCCCCAAACACGCGCATAAGGTGATGAACGCGATCTGGGGCGCCGGGCTGCTGTCGCTGAGCAAGCTGATCGTGGTGGTGGACGCCGACTGCGATGTGCACGACTATGCCGAGGTGGCCTGGCGGGCGTTCGGTAACGTCGACTACGCCCACGACGTGCTGCACACCGTGGGCCCGGTGGACCACCTCGATCACGCCTCGTACCAGCAGTTCTACGGTGGCAAGCTGGGTATCGACGCCACCGCCAAGTGGGAGACCGAGGGCTATCGGCGGGCTGGCGGCTGGCCGGCCGAGTGCGTGCTGGATCCGGAGACGGTAGCCCTGGTGCAGCGCCGCTGGCCCGAGTACGGGCTGTAGACGGCCCGAGTACGGCCTCTAGTCGGCCCGGCTGGCAAGATCCTTGCCGTGGCCCAGCCAACCGCAGCAGTCGCCGAGCCGAGGCCGGGACGGGTCCGGGCGTTCCTGCGGCTGGTGATGATCGAGCACTCGGTCTTCGCGCTGCCGTTCGCGCTGATCGCCGCGTTCACCGCGATGTGGCAGCAGTCCTCCTCGGTGCACTGGTGGCAGCTGCTGCTGATCATCGTCGCGATGGTGTCGGCCCGCACGGTGGCGATGGCCGGCAACCGGATCCTGGACCGGCGGTTCGACGCGCTCAACCCTCGCACCGCGAGACGGGAGCTGGTCACCGGCGTGGTGTCGTTGAGCACCGCCTGGCGCGGCTTCGCGGTGGCGCTGGTGATCTTCCTGGCCAGCGCCGGGTTGCTCGGCTGGTTGCCGCTGCTGCTGTCACCGGTCGCGGTCGGCCTGCTGATCCTCTACTCCTACGGCAAGCGATTCACCGACTTCCCCCAGGTGCTGCTCGCGCTGGCCCAGGCGGTGGCGCCGGTCGGTGCCTGGCTGGGGGTAACCGGGCAGTTCGCCTGGCCGGCGACCGCGCTGGGGCTGGCGGTCGGCAGCTGGATCGGCGGCTTCGACCTGATCTACTCCTGCCAGGACGCCGAGATCGACCGGCAGATCGGGTCCCGATCCTTCCCGGCCAGGTTCGGCATTCCGGCCGCGCTGCGCTGGTCCACCATCACCCATATCGGCACGGTGGCCTGCTACGCCTGGTTCGGAGCCGCCGCGGGACTGGGCTGGCTGTGGTGGCTGGGCCTGGCGATCACCGCGGTGGTGCTGGCCTACGAGCACGCGATCGTCCGAGCCGATGACCTGTCCCGGGTCAACCGGGCGTTCTTCACCGCCAACGGCTTCGTCGGCATCCAGCTGTTCGTCTTCGCGCTGGCCGACCTGTTCGTGCACGGCCTGCGGCTGTGAGTGAGCATCGCAGGCACGGGGTGCCGAGGAGCGGAGCGAACGCGGCGATGAGCGCTCGCGCGAAGAGCCAGGTTCGGCTGTGACCGGGGTCGATCGGCCGGCAGCCGAGCCGCGCCGGCCCTGGTTGGTCGGGGTATCCGGCGCCTCCGGCACGCCGTACGCCCGCGCCGTGCTCACCGCCTTGCTGGACGCCTGCCTGCCGGTCGACGTGATCGTCTCGCGCGCCGCCCGGCTGACCATCCTGGACGAGACCGGCATCGCCTTCCGGGACAACCACTGGCAGGCCGACCTGGCGGACTGGCTGGGTCGCGAGCCGGCCGACACCAAGCCGGCCGACACCAAGGCGGCCGACATCCTGGCGGCCGACATCGAGGCGGCCGACATCCGCTACTGGACGGCGACCGACCTCGCGGCCGGCCCCGCCAGCGGTTCCTATCCCGCCGCCGGCATGGGGGTGGTGCCGGCCTCCACCGCGGCGGTCGCCGGCATCGCGCAGGGCCTGTCGAAGGATCTGCTGCAGCGGGCCGCCGACGTGACGCTGAAGGAGCGCCGGCCGCTGGTGGTGGTGCCGCGCGAGACGCCCTACACCCGGAGCACGCTGATCAACCTGCTCACCCTCTACGACGCCGGCGCGGTGGTGCTGCCGGCCAGCCCCGCCTTCTACGCCGGCGCGGAGTCGGTGCAGCAGTTGGTGGACTTCGTGGCCGCCAAGGTGCTGGACGCCATCGGCGTGCCGCACTCCTTGATCACCCGGTGGACCGGCGAACTCGGCGCGGCCCGCGCAGGGGAGTCCAGCGCGGGGGAGTCCAGCACGGGCCGAACGATTGCCGCCCCGGACGCCTAGCAAGCCTGACAGACTTCCACCATGGACGCCGTCGATCGTTCGATCCTGGATGCGCTGCGCGCGAATGCCCGAGCGACCTATGCCGAGCTGGCCCGCGAGGTCGGGCTGTCCGCGCCGGCGGTGCACGAGCGGGTGGGCAAACTGGAGGCTCAGGGAATCATCACCGGCTACCACGCCGCGGTGGCACCGGAGTCGCTCGGCTACTCGATGAGCGCGCTGGTCGGGGTGTTCCTCACCGACACCGCCAATCCGGACGAGGTGGCCGAGCAACTGGCTGAGCTGTCGGCGGTCGAGGACTGCTGGTTCGTGGCCGGCGAGGAGTCCTTCGTGGTGAAGCTGCGGGTGCTCGACATCGCGGGCCTGGAGCAGGCCATCCGGGCGGTGACCCAGATGCGCGGGGTGGCCCGGACCCGGTCCACGGTGGTGCTCTCCACCCGGTTCGAGGGCCGGGTGCAGGCCGCCGGCCAACCGTCCTGACCGAGCCGCCCGCATCGGCACTGCCGGTTCGGCACGATGCCCTGCTCGATGCCATGCTCGATGCCCTCTCGATGCCCTGCTCGAAGGGCCGGCGAAAATGTCGTATTCTGAGGGCTCACGACGAGAGGCGCTGCAAGGGCCGGCGAGTCGATCCGAGCCCCCACGCTCGCCGTGACTAGCTAGTAAGGGTGCCTCGACTTTCGAACGTGAGGATGGTCGAGTGACTGCTGCTGGAACCGAGATCGAAGCCCGGACCCAGGCGCTGCGCGCGCTGCTGGACGAGCGGATCGTGGTGCTGGACGGTGCCTGGGGCACCATGATCCAGAACGCCGGGTTGGCGCCGGCGGACTACCGCGGTGACCTGCTGGGCGATCATCCGCGCGACGTCACCGGCGACCCGGACCTGCTCAACCTGACCCGGCCGGACCTGGTGCTCGACGTGCACCGGCAGTACCTGTCGGCCGGCGCGGACATCACCACCACCAACACCTTCACCGCGACCAGCATCGGTCAGGGCGACTACGGCCTGCAGTCCCTGGTCGGTGAGATGAACCTGGCCGGCGCCCGGCTGGCCCGGCAGGCTGCCGACGAGTTCGCGGCCAGCACCGGGCGGCCGAAGTTCGTGGTCGGCTCACTTGGCCCGCTGAACGTCACCCTGTCGCTGTCGCCGCGGGTCGACGACCCGGCGTACCGGGCGGTCACCTTCGATCAGGTATACGCCGCCTACGCCGAGCAGATCCGGGCGCTGGTCGAGGGTGGCGTGGACATGCTGATGGTGGAGACCATCTTCGACACGCTGAACGCCAAGGCCGCGATCGCCGCTGCCCGGGACGTCGCCCCGAAGTTGCCGCTGTGGATCTCGGTGACCATCGTCGACCTGTCCGGCCGCACCCTGTCCGGTCAGACGGTGGACGCGTTCTGGGCCTCCATCGAGCATGCCAGCCCGCTGGTCGCGGGGGTCAACTGCTCCCTCGGCGCGGAGGAGATGCGCCCGCACGTGGCGGCGATGTCCCGGCTGGCGAACACCTACGTGGCCTGCCATCCCAACGCCGGGCTGCCGAACGCGTTCGGTGGTTACGACCAGACGCCGGAGGTGACCGCCAGGCTGCTGGGCGAGTTCGCCGGCAACGGCATGGTGAACATTGTCGGTGGCTGCTGCGGCACCACCCCGGCGCACATCGAGCAGGTCGCCGCGGCGGTGTCCGGGCTCAGCCCGCGCCAGTTGCCGGAGCCGGCCCGGCGGACCCGGTTCAGCGGCCTGGAGCCGTTCGAGATCACCCCGGACACCGGCTTCGTGATGATCGGCGAGCGCACCAACGTCACCGGCTCGGCCCGGTTCCGCCGGCTGATCGAGGCCGGCGACTTCGGCGCCGCCGGCGACGTCGCGCTGGAGCAGGTACGCGGTGGGGCGAACCTGCTGGACGTCAACATGGACGCCGATCTGCTCGACAGCGTCGAGGCGATGACCAATTTCCTGAACCTGATCGCCACCGAGCCCGAGATCGCCCGGCTGCCGATCATGATCGACAGCTCTCGCTGGAGCGTGCTGGAAGCCGGGCTGAAGTGCGTGCAGGGCAAGGGCGTGGTCAACTCCATCAGCCTGAAGGAGGGCGAGGAGCCGTTCCTGGAACAGGCCCGCAAGATCCGGGACTACGGCGCCGGTGTGGTGGTGATGGCCTTCGACGAGCAGGGCCAGGCCGACACGGCCGAGCGCAAGATCGAGATCTGCGGCCGGGCCTATGACCTGCTCACCCAGCAGGCCGGCTTCCCGCCGGAGGACATCATCTTCGACCCGAACGTGCTCGCGGTGGCCACCGGCATCGCCGAGCACAACGGCTACGCCAAGGCCTTCATCGACGCGCTGCCGGAGATCAAGCGCCGCTGCCCGGGGGTTCGTACCAGCGGTGGCATCTCCAACCTGTCCTTCGCCTTCCGCGGCAACGACGTGGTGCGTGAGGCGATGCACTCGGCGTTCCTGTTGCACGCGGTACGCGCTGGGCTGGACATGGGCATCGTCAACGCCGGCCAGCTCGCCGTCTACGCCGACATCCCGGCCGACCTGCTGGAACTGGTCGAGGACGTGATCTTCGACCGGCGCGAGGATGCCACCGACCGGCTGGTTACCTTCGCCGAGACGGTGAGCGGCAAGGGCACCCAGCGCACCGTCGACCTGTCCTGGCGGGAGGCGCCGGTCGCCGAACGGCTCAGCCACGCGCTGGTGCACGGCATCGTCGACTTCATCGAGGAGGACACGGAGGAGGCCCGGCAGTCGGCCGCGCGGCCGCTGGACGTCATCGAAGGCCCTTTGATGGACGGCATGAAGATCGTCGGGGACCTGTTCGGCGCCGGCAAGATGTTCCTGCCGCAGGTGGTCAAGAGCGCCCGGGTGATGAAGCGCTCGGTGGCCTACCTGGAGCCGTACATGGAGGCGGAGAAGGAGCAGGCCCGGCTGGAGGGTCGGCTGGACACCAGCCGCGGCAACGGCAAGGTGGTGATGGCCACCGTCAAGGGCGACGTGCATGACATCGGCAAGAACATCGTCGGCGTGGTGCTCGGCTGCAACAACTACGAGGTGATCGACCTCGGCGTGATGGTGCCGGCCCCGGTCATCCTGGACACCGCACTGGCCGAAGGCGCCGACGTGGTGGGTCTGTCCGGCCTGATCACCCCCTCGCTGGACGAGATGGTCGGGGTGGCGGCGGAGATGCAGCGCCGCGGGCTGAGCCTGCCGCTGCTGGTGGGCGGCGCGACCACCTCCCGGCAGCACACCGCGGTCCGGATCGCACCGGCCTACGAGGGCACCACCGTGCACGTGCTGGACGCCTCCCGGGTGGTCGGCGTGGTGTCGGACCTGCTGGATGCCGACCGGGCCGCACAGCTGCGGACCACCAACGCCGCCGAGCAGGAACGGCTGCGTGAGCAGCACGCCAACCGCCGGCACACCGCGCTGCTGAGCCTGGCGCAGGCCCGGGCCAACGCCGAGCAGGTGTCGTTCGAGAACCTGCCGGTGCCGGCGTTCACCGGCGTCCGGACGCTGGAACCGCAGATCAGCGAGCTGCGCGAGTTCATCGACTGGCAGTTCTTCTTCCTGGCCTGGGAGCTCAAGGGCAAGTACCCGGCGATCCTGGACGAGCCGGTGGCTCGGGAACTGTTCGACGACGGCAACCGGCTGCTGGACGAGATCATCGCCGACGGCAGCTTCACCGCCCGTGGTGGTTACGGCTTCTGGCCGGCGCATTCCGAGGGCGACGACATCGTGCTGTCCGTCGGCGGCAACGGCGAGAGCCTGCGGTTCCCGATGCTGCGCCAACAGACCCAGAAGCCGGACGGCCGGGCGAACCGGTGCCTGGCCGACTACATCGCTCCGGCGGACGACCATCTCGGCGCGTTCGCGGTGTCGGTGCACGGTGCCGAGCAGTTGGCGGCCCGGTTCGAGGCCGAGAAGGACGACTACCGGGCGATCATGGTCAAGGCGCTGGCCGACCGGCTGGCCGAGGCGTTCGCCGAGTACATCCATCTGCAGGCCCGGCGTGATTGGTTCGAGCCGGATGCCGAACCGGAGCTGGCCGACCTGCATGCCGAGCGGTTCCGTGGCATCCGACCGGCGATGGGTTACCCGGCGAGCCCGGACCACACGTTGAAGCGGCCGCTGTTCGACCTGCTGGAGGCCAAGCAGCTGGACATGGGGTTGACCGAGTCGTTCGCGATGACGCCGGCCGCCAGCGTCAGCGGGCTGATGTTCGCCAGCCCCGACTCGCGCTACTTCACCGTCGGCCGGATCGGCCGGGATCAGGTCGCCGACTACGCCGAGCGGCGTGGCCTGGAGGTGGCCGAGGTCGAGCGCTGGCTGCGGCCGAACCTGGCCTACGACCCGGAGTGATCCGGCCGTAGTGATCAGCGGGGCCCGCGACCCGGAGCGAGGACTACCCGGAGCGAGGAGCCCGGACCAGGGGAGTAGGCCACCGCGCCGGTCAGCCCGATCGGGACGGCTCGGCGTCGTTCGTCAGCAGCCCCTTGCGGGCTGCCGCCAGGCCGGCCTGGAACCGGCTGCTGGCGTTGAGCTGATCCATCAGGCCGGAGATGTGCCGGCGGCAGGTGCGTGGCGACATGCCGAGGCGCCGAGCGATGACCTCGTCCTTCGCGCCGGAGGCGAGCAGCTTCAGGATGGCTATCCGCACCTCGTCCAACGGCTCCTCGCCGTCGGTGCCGGCCGGGTCGTAGCGCATCGCCGATCGCCACGTCTGCTCGAAGACCTGGGCCAGTAGCGCGACCATGCTGGCATCGGTCACCACGACGGCGCCGGGTTCGGTTCCGAAGACCTCGCCGTCGGTGAGCAGCAGGTCCGAGGCGTGTCGGACGAAGGCGATCCGGCGGTCGAACACGACCAGGCGCTCCACCAGCTCCGTGGTGGTGCGGACCTCGACCCCGCGGGCGGCGAGCTCGTTCAGGCCGGCCCGCGCGGCCGACTGGGTACGAGCGGTGTGCTGTCGGATCAGCCGGACCCGGCAGCCGCGCTCGAGCACCCCCAGCTGGAGTGGCAGATCGTCCGGCAGCGCCTGTTCCTCGGCCGACTCGGTCGGCTGGAGCATGAGCACCTCCGACTCGGTCTGTGCCGCGGCCTTGTTCAGCCACAGGCTGGTCTCCTCGGCGTCGCACCGGAAGACGCCGCTCAGGCCGGGCTGGGACTGCTGGACGTCTTCGAAGACCGCTTTGAGCGCCTGCATCCGGGAGCGGAGTTCGGTCAGCATGCGATGCTCGTCCTGGATTATCTGCTCCAGCGGGGTGATTACCTGCATCTCCGCCTGGCTCGGGCTCACCCCGACGTAGCCACCCGGCGTCGGCCCCGGCCGGAGGAGGCGCAGGGTCCGGAGCCGGTCGAAGGCCGAGGCCGCTTCCGCCTGCGAGACGTCGCAGTCCCGCGCGATGTCCGCCACGGTGGTGGGCCCCAGCAGCGTCCGCCGGTAGACCTGGACCGCGAGCTCGTCCAGGTCCGGAAAGCTCGTGTCCACCGCTCGCGGTGCGCCGCCTTCGGTCAGCAAGGTCTCGACCAGCTGGCCCGGCCACGCCGAGTCCAGGCGGGTCGCCAGCCGACGGTAGCCGGCGGGAACGGGCTCGGTCGTGGCTCCCAGCGCGGCGTGCGGCCAGCGCCGGGGACCGTCGATGAGATCCACAGCGAGGTCCACGGCGGGCGATATCTGCTGGCTCGGCTTCGTGCGGATCGTCTCTTTCATCACCACGGCATCCCTACGTCGTTAAACGTTAGTTGGATATAAGTCCGATTTGGTAGCACTACCGCCAAGTATTGCATAATGGGCGGGTAGTGCAACAAATGGCCGAACATTGATAGTTAGGAGCCTTGTATGCAACTTCAGGTCGACTACACACGATGCACCGGGCTTGGGGTATGCGAGTCCATCGCGCCAGAGGTCTTCCTGATCAACGAGGACGGCAGCATGGAACTCCGGGATCCGTGCCCGGGCCAGGAGCTGCGCGCCCAGATCGAGGAGGCAATCGGTTCGTGCCCCACCGAGGCGATCTCGGTCACCGACTGACAGCGGCGGTGCGCCGCCCGATGCGAAGGAGTTCCCGATGAGCTCTCCCGGCCTGATCGTGGTCGGAGCATCCCTGGCCGGCTTGCGGGCCGCCGAAGCCGCTCGCCGGCTGGGCTACCAGGGTTCGGTCACGCTGATCGGTGAGGAAGCACACCTTCCCTACGACCGTCCGCCGCTCAGCAAGGCCTTCCTCACCTCGGCGGAGCCGGTGGATCCGGCGTTCCGATCGCTCGACCAGCTGGCCGAGGCCGGCGTCGAGGTTCGGCTCGGCGCGACCGCGACCAGCCTGGATCCGGTGGCCAAACGCGTTCTGGTGGACGGCGAGTGGCTGGCCTACGGCGGGTTGATCATCGCTACCGGGGCCAGTGCCAGGTGGCTGCCGGGCCTGCCGGAGCTGCCCGGCGTCCAGGGCCTGCGGACCCGGGACGACGCCGCCGCGATCCGTTCGGCACTGCTGGCCGGTGCCCGCGTCGTCGTGGTTGGCGCCGGCTTCATCGGGTCCGAGGTGGCCTCGTCGGCTCGTGCCCTGGGCTGTCAGGTCACCGTGCTGGAGGCGTTGGACACCCCTTTGATCCGGGCGGTCGGCCCGCGGCTGGGGGCCTTGTTGTCCCGGCTGCACGCGACGAATGGAACGGATCTGCGCTGCGGTGCCCGGGTCACCGGGATCGGCGGCGAGGGGCGGGTCGAGTTCGTCGAGCTGGCCGACGGCACCATCCTGCCGGCCGACCTGGTGGTGGTCGGGGTGGGATCGCGCCCCAACACCGACTGGTTGGCCGGCTCCGGCTTGGAGCTGGCCGACGGGGTCGTCTGTGACGGCTTCCTCAATGCCGGTGCCGAGGGCGTATATGCCGCCGGTGATGTCGTCCGGTGGCCGAACCCCAGCTTTCCCGAGCTCGCGACGATGCGGCTGGAGCATTGGACGAGTGCCGCCGAGCAGGCCGTGCATGCGGTTCGCAACTGGCTGGCGCCGCAGGCGGCCACGCCCTTCCGTACCGTGCCGTACTTCTGGTCGGACTGGTACGGCTCCCGGATCCAGTTCGTCGGCACTCCCCCGATCGAGGAGGTTCGGTTCGTCGCCGGAGATCCGGAAGGCGATGCGTTCCTGGCGCTCTGCCGGTGTGGGGAGCGGTTGATCGGGGCGCTCGCGCTGAACCAGCCGGCCGCGATCATGCGCTACCGGGGCCTGATCGGACGCGGCTGCGGGTGGGCGGAAGCCCTGGAGTTCGCCGCCGCGCGGATGGCGGTGGCCGCCGGCTGACCGACGCCTCACCGAGCACGGGGGACGACCAAAAGACGCGGACGACCAAAGACCCCGGGCCAGCGGATGACCTATCCGCCGGCCGGGGGTCTTTTGACGGCTGTCGCCCCGCCGGGCGCCTCGATGAAACAGAATCCGTCAGCTTCTCTGACCTTTTTCGCGGGCTCTTTGGCGGCAATGCCTCTAACATTATTAGAGGTTGACATGGCAACGATTCCGGTGGCCCGGATCCGTCAGCTGGATGCATTAAACCAGCCATTCGGGCCGGCCCGGCCCGAATGGCTGATGCGCTGTAATTAACCCACCGACAATTGCGCCGGCTTGCGAATGTCAGTCCACCTCCTTGCGGGGGACGTACCGCACGCTCAGCACGATGATGGTCAGGAAGCACGCCGCGACCAGCGCCATGCTGAGCCGCAAGCCGAACAGCGCGTGCTGCATCGCGATGAATGAGCCGAGTAGCGCCACGCCGATCGCCATGCCCACCTGGCGCGCGGTGTTCAGCACGCCCGAGCCGAGGCCGGCGAAGGCCGGATCGATGGACAGCATCGCCGCGGCGTTGAGGCTCGGCGAGAAGACCCCGCAGCCCAGGCCGACCAGCGCGGTGCCGATGGCGAACAGCGGCCAACTGCTTCGGTCGGTCATGGCGAGCATCACCAGCGAGCCGATCAGCGCCGACAACGCACCGGTCCACAGCAGCCAGCGCGGCCCCCGGTGAACCAGGCGCCGGTTGACGACGATCGTGCCGAACACCCAGCTGATGCCGAACGGCAGGAACAGCAGGCCGGTCCGCGCCGCGCTGATGTGCCAGTGCTGCTGCAGGTAGATGGCCAACATGAACTGCATGCCGTAGCCGCCGAACTGGAAGGCGAACCCGTTCGTCACCGACGCGGTGAAGGCGGCCCGGCGGAAGACCGCCATCGGCAGCATGGGCTGGCTGGACCGTTGCTCGATGATGCCGAAGGCGATCCCGCACAGCACGGTCAACCCGAGCAGCGTCAGCACCAGCGGGGACCTCCAGCCCTGGGAGCCACCTTCGATGAGGGTCGCCACCAGGCCGCTCAACGTCGCTACCGCCGCGACCTGACCCGGTATGTCGAAGTGCTTGCCGGCTCGCAACTCGGTCTCCTTGATGAAGCGAGCGGCCAGGTAACAGGTGGCGAGCCCCACCGGGACGTTGATCAGGAAGATGGATCGCCAACCGAACAGGTCGGTCAGCGCGCCACCGACCAGTGGTCCCACCGCCAGTGCCAGCCCGCCGGTGGCCCCCCAGACGGTGATCGCCTTCGCCCGCTCGATCGGGTTCGGGTAGGTCCGCGCGATGATCGCCAGGGTGGTCGGCAGCATGCCGCCGGCTGCCACGCCCTGCACTCCTCGGGCACCGACCAGCAGGCCCAGGTTGGGGCTCAGCGCGCACAGCAGCGACGCCAGCGTGAACAGGGCCAGCGACCAGACGAACAGCCGGCGCGCTCCCAGCCGGTCCCCGACGCTGCCGGCCGACAGCAGCACGCTGGCCAACGGGATGGTGTAGACGTTGACCACCCACTGCAGGGCGGCGATCGAGCCGTGCACGTCCCGCTGCACCGCCGGTAACGCCACGTTCAGGGCGCTGCCGTCCAGCAGGATCATGAAGAAGCCGAGGCAGACCGCCGCGAGTGCCAGCCTGGCATGTCGCGGTACGCCACGGGCGTCGACGGCGGCGGCTTTGGTGTCCGCTCCGGCTGCCGCTCGAGCGGGTGCTGTCGCTCGAGCGGGCGCTGCCGCCGGCTCGACGGTTACTGATCGGTTCATCACGGTGTGTTCCCTTCCGGCGGGACGGACTCGGAGGTCACGGGCGCGGCCAACCCGGTGACCAACTGCTTGGCGCACTCGGTGATCCGGCCGAGCATGCTCGCGTCGTCGGCAGCCCGGGCCTGCACGTAGCCGCCCTGGACGATGGCCACGACGACCGCGGCGACCTGCTCGGGATCGAAGTCGGTTCGGAGCTCGCCGGTCCGCTGCCCGTCGCGCATGGCGTCGGCCAGCAGTTGGCGCTGCCAGTCGAAGGCCGCGCCGGCGATGCCGCGCAGCTCGTCGTCGGCGACCACGTCCGGGTCCTGCACCAGCCGGCCCATGCGGCAGCCGGCCAACGGCTGGCGCCGCAGGTCCAGGTAGGCGTGCAGGGCCTCGATCGCGCCACTCGGCGAGCCGATCCCGGCCAGGATGTCGGTCCGCAGGTCGCTGGCGAGTTGCTCCATCGCCGACTTGGCCAGACCGGCCTTGCCGTCGAAGTGGTGGTACATGCTGCCCTGTCCGACCCCGGCCAGCTGCTGAATGCGACTCGGGCTGGTGGCCTGGTAGCCGAACTGCCAGAGCAGCTCCGCAGTCGCATTGACAAGTCGTTCCTTACTGGACATATCTCCGACTGTACATACTAGTAGGTACAACTGCTACCCGGCGGTTCACGCCGGTATCCGGACCAGCCGACGGTCCTGGGCGGTCACCTGACGGGCCGGCGCGGTGACCCCGTTGCCGAGCGCCTCCCGTGCGATGACGTCCGCCTGGAGCAAGGTCCGGGAATTCACGTGCGGCCGCGCACCGATGGCGGTGACCCACTGCACCGACTCCACCGGCGGCCCGTAGCAGAACCGGCTCGGATGGCAGGTCCCGTCCGCCCGTACCAGCTGCTGGGTGACCGGCGTGATGTCCAGGCCACCGGTCTGGTAAGTGCCACCGTCCGCGTTCGGAATCTCGTGCGGCCGGCATTCGCCTTGGCGAAGCAGGCCGGAAAGCAGCGGATCGACGGTCCGGCGCAGGTCCGTCAGCGGCAGGTGCGCCTCGATCAGCCAGCGCGAGACCACCGGGGCATCCTTGACCGCCGGCGACTCGGCCTCGAATCGGCCGTGCTCCTCGTCGGCGCGGACCCGCATACCCGGCCCGACGAACCAGACCAGGCCGGCGTCCACCAGTGCGGCGAGCTCCTGGATGCGGGAGGCCGGCGGCCCGGAGGCGACGAAGTTGTTCATGCCGCTGAACCATCCGTCGATGTGGCGGCGGTAGGACTCCCCGCTCAGGCCGCGATGGGAGATGACCTGGCGGACCTCGTCGCGCAGATCCCGCATCATCGCCGCGGTGGCCTTGTGCGCACTGCCGGCCGGCCCCAGCTTGGAGTGCCGGTAGTCGTCCTCCAGCCGGTCGCGGATCCAGGCCAGGTAGCTGGTTCGATCGGTGAAGCTGAGCCCCTCGGCCGGCCGGTCGATGTCGTCCCAGTCCCACCGGTCGCGCTCGTCCGGGACCAACTCGGCGATGAGCTTGTCGAGTTCCTCGCTGCCCCAGTCGAGGGCCGGGTACTCGCTCTCGAACCGGCGCAGGCCGACCGGATCCCGTTCCCGCAACAGGCTGCGGTAGTACACCCAGGCGGCCTCCTTGGCGACCAGCGGCCATACCCCGGCGCGGAAGTCGAGGCGCCCGGATCCGGCGTCGGCGCGCAGCCGCTCGATCGCCGCCGCGTCGAGGAAGGTGGGTTGGTAACGAGGCACGACCTCCTCGAAGGTCTCCGCCCGCGCGTGGTAGGGCACTCCTCGCCCGGACCCGGCGTACAGGATCGGCTCCTGACCGGACGGGTGGTAGACCAAGCGGTCGCCCACCTGCTCGAAACGGCCGCCGCGACCGACGGTGAGCAGGATCAGGTAGTCGAAGAAGTTGAGCCCCAGCCCGCGCAGGATCACCGGTTCGGCGGCCGGAATCGCGCTCAGATCGGTCTCGGCGGGATTCGCCGGGGGCAGGTAGTGGATGTCATGCCGGGCGGCGAACTCGGACAGTTCGGCCTGGCCCGCGGTGACCGAGATATCGAAGTGCCCCTGGTTGAGCACCACCGAATCCAGTTCCAGCGGTTCCGGCTCGCCGTCCAGCCAGAGCAGTTGCCGGCCGCCGGGGCCGTCCTCGAGCCGGACCGCCTTGTCCTCATGCAGCTCCACCCGGACCTGGGCCGGTGCGTTGTCGATGAAGTGGTGCAGCGCCCAGCGCAGGTAGCTGCCCTGGAAGGCACGGGAGGCGTAGGACCACGGCTGCAGCCGGGCGGCCTCGGCCACCGTCTCGTCGTCAAGTCCGGGAACCTCGCCCGCGGCGGCCATCCGTGCCCACTGGTAGAGGGTCGGCCCGAAGTGCAACGGCCCGGCACAGGTCACCGTCTTGTCCGTGAACACGGTCACGTCACCGGTGACCGTGTTCATCAGCAGGCCTCGGTGCTGCCCGGTGTTCCAGACCCGGCCGCCACCGGACAGGTACGGGTCGATCAGGTGGATCAGGACCGGCCGGTCACCGGCGATCTCGGCGACGTTCGCGCAGAGCCGGCCGACCATTATCGTGCCGCGCGGCCCGGCGCCGACCACGCCGATCCGAATGGGCGTATCCATCATGAAAGTTGCTCCTTCGATAGCTGTCCAGCCGGGTGGTACGCGGTCAGAGGGTGGCTGCCTGCTCTTCGCCGAAGAGCGCCAGGAAGTAGTTGATGTCATCGGCGAGGCCGGCCATCATGGCCCGCATGTCCGGCCCCTGGTCGCACTCCAACTGCCGGTGATGTCGCCGGAGCACGCCGTCGGCCAGCGGAAGGTCGCCGGCCGCCAGGTATCGGATCGCGCCGGTGTCGTCCCGGCGGGGGATGATCTCGCTGTGGGCGTGCTTGCTGGCGCTGAACGGGATGTCCAGCCGTCCGCTGGCGAACGCATCGCTGATCGCGGTGACCAGATCGGACTGGGCCAGTACCGGCTCCACGATCTGCGCGACCTCCTCCAGGATGAATTCGAGTTCCGCCGCGACCTGTTCCTCGGGCACGGTCAGGAAATCCAACAGCTGGGTGTTGACCAGCGCGGCCAGCCGCAGTCCGTCCACGTTTGCCTGGGTGTCCGGGATGCCGAACGCCTCGTGGTAGGTCTTGGTGATGATCTTGGCCGCGCCGCCGAGCCGTGCCACCAGGGCGCCGTAGAGGATCAGCTGCTCGGCATGCCGCCGCTCGCGCGGGAACACCCCCATGAACTCGTGCAATACCGCGAAGACCTCGACACCGTCGGGCAGATAGCGCTGTGCCAGCAACGGGATCGCCCGCAGCGCGGCAACGTCCTGGGCGAGGTTTCCGCCTTGGGGGTAGGAGATTGAGATGCACCGAACCCCTTCCAGGGCGGCTGCCACCGCTTCCAGCACGCTGATCGCCAAGCTGATCGAAGGTGGTACGAGCACCGCCGTGAGCGTTCCGAACAGCTCTCGATCGACGACCAGTCCGAGCCGGGCGAGTTCGCCGGTCAGCGCGTCGACCTCCTGCCAGCAGCGCAGCGAGGTGGCGAGTGGAACGTCCTTGGAGTACGGCAGGTTGTAGGAGATGCCGCCGCCCTCGAACGACGTGATGCCAGAGGCGACCGCGTACTCGAACAAGATGCGGGCGTCCGGTGAGCCGTGCCGGACCTCGATCGGTGCCTGGACCGCCTCGTTCAGCTCCCTGCCGCGCTGCCAGCCGTGGGTGACCAGCGGATAGCCGTTGAGATCGGCGGGGTTGGCTGTTAGCGAGCGCAGCGCGCTGTCGAACCGCTTGAGCCTGGTGTGGGAATCGATCGTGATGGTCAGGATGTCCGGTGCCGCTCCCGCCTCCAGGTCGCGCAGTAGCGCCAGCATCTCGGCATGACCGCCGACTCCGCAGCGTGGTTGCACGGCCACCCGGCCGGCATCCCGTGCCGCGCGCAGGACCTCGGCCGCCGTCGGCTTGCTCAGTCGCCGGACGTAGGAGACGGAGTCGAGAATGCTCGGCAACGGCACCTCGGCGGTGGTCACGACGCGGACAGCGCCGGCATCGGCAGATCCACCAGGCCGAGCGCATCCGTGGCCGCGGCGACTGCCAGGTCGGCGAGCACGTCGGTCAGCTCCTGCGGACCGGATAGCACGTGGCTGACGCCCAGCTCCCGCAATCGGGATTCCGCCGAGCCGTCCTTGTGGCTGCCGACCGAGAGATTGCCGCCCACGATGACCGGGCAGCGGATGAGTCCGGCCTCCTGGGCTGCGGCGAGGTCATGCAGGTCCTCGTGCACGTGACCGTTCAGGCTGCCTATGACGACCGCCAGGGCATGTGGATTGTCTTGACATGCCTGGGCAAACTCGCTGATCGGAGTGCAGGTGCCGAGGTTGACCACCCGGTAGCCCTCGGCGCGCAGGCCGTAGGCGATCAGGTGGTTGGCGACCGCGTGGCTGTCACTCGCGGCCACCCCGAGGATCACGGTCGCACCGCTGCCCCGTCCGGGCCTGGCCGGATTCCGGCCGTCCTGCTTGCGCATTGTCATCGCAAATCTCCTTGCCTCTGTGCTGCTGATGGGATTGGTGGGCGGCTGCCGGCTCAGTCGTCGAACGCCGCGAACAGCTCGCGCTTGCTGACCGAACGGATCAGCGCGGGGTCGAACTCCTCGGCGTCGGCGCGGGAGAGCGAGTCGAACATCAGGTTGATTGCGGCGACCAGCCCCCACGCCTCGCGGTACGCCGGCCAGCCGGGGTGGCCGTTGTCGATGTCCTGCTGACGGGCGAAGATGTAGTTCGCCCAGTCCCTGGTGCTCGGGTGCCGGTGGTGGAAGTCGTGGCACACCGTGTCGCCGGTGAGCACCAGGTAGCGAGCCGGGAAGTGGACCAGTGCCATCCGCCCGACCCACCGCAGCCAACCGAGCGCACCTCGGCCGGCGGGTGCCGCCTCGCCGAGGAAGATGGCGTTGGTCAGGCTGGCGAAGTACTCCCGGCCCTTACGCAGTTGGATCCCCGGCTCGGGGAAGGTGTGCTTGACGCACAGCCGCAAGGTGTTGCTCACCTGGAACAGCGGGAACAGCGGAACCAGCCAGCCGATCAGGAACAGCTGCCAGTATCCGGTCCAGAGCGAGACGGCCAGCGCCCCGCCGTAGAGCCCCAGCGCGGTCAACCGCTCCGCGAGGGTGGCCCGGTTCAGGAACGAGCGGCAGCGACCGATGCTGAATGCCAGGTGGAACCTGGGTGAAACTAGCTTGGCGAGCAGTTGGCGCCACATCTGCCGCCGGGTCATGCCCGGACGCAGTTCCAGGCTAAGCAGGATCGCCTGCACCGTCGGGTCCTTCAACGTCATGTGATGCAGCGCGTGATGGTCACCCATGTGCTCGGCGCTGTAGCGGGCGAAGTTCTGCACCAGCAGCAGGCTCGCGGCCAGCCGGCCGATCGGAGCATCCAACCTGCGGTTCCGGCGGTACATGTTCCGGTGCGCGCACTGGTGGTAGATCATCATGCGCAGGTTGCGCATTCCGTGCAGCGTCAGTGCCCAGCCGATCGGCAGCGCGAGCAGCCACCAGGCTCCCCGGCTCAGCAGTGTCCCAGTGATGGCAACGCCGAGCGCCATGTCGGCGAACGCCGCCACCAGATGGAACGTCGGGGTGAACGTCAGCGGACGCTGGCCCGCGTACGGCTTGCCGGTCAGCATCGTCAACGGCAACTGCAGCGGCTGCGGGAGCCGGCGCATGGTCTGGCGCGGATCCGGCTCCGCGACGGGTCGCGTACGTACCTCCGGCCGGCGGGCCGGGGTCGGCGTCATGACCTGGTCGAAGTCCTCGACGCGGACGGTGTCAGTGATCGACACGAAGTTCTCTCCTTCACCACAGTGGCGGCGCGGCCGCCTGGGTCTCGAACCGTTGATGGGCCTTCGCTCAGGCGATGGCGAGAGGTTGCTCCGCGTGGTCGGCGAGCATCGCGCGCATGGCGCGGACATCCACCTTTCCCGCGGTGTTGTAGGGGATCCTCGGCACCGCCAGCGCCCGGTGGGCGTGCGCCGCGGGGCCCAGCAGCTGCCCGAGCCGGTCGCTGACCGACGCCAGGGTCCGCTCGGCCGGGGCCGAGTCGGGCAGCCGGACGACGGCCACCACCTCGACACCGCCGGCTGTCGGGCGCCGGACGATGCAGGCGTCCTGGATGTCCGGCAGCTCCTTGAGCTCGGCCTCCAACCGGACGACGTTGAGCTGGTCACCGCCGGGCAGTGAGTCGGACCGGCCCAGGATGAACAGCTGCCCGTCGGCACCGAGATACCCGTAGTCGCTGGTCAGCACGTGCTCCCGGCCGTCGTGCACGACCACGTCCGGCTTTCCGGTCTGATAGCTGTCGAGGTTGAGGGTGCTGGCGATGGCGATCAGGCCGGGCACCTCCGGCGGCACCGGTTGCCGGGTGTGCTCGTCCACTACCACCAGGTGCACGCCTGCCAGTGGGAGGCCGGCGGTGAACGGGTTGGCCGCCAGCTGCGCCGGGTCGGCGAAGGTGTTGATGCCGGTTTCGGTCGTCGCGTAATACAGATGCAGCACCGCACCGAGTCGTTGATCGGCCTGGCGGATCGCCCGCGCGCTGATGTGCCGGCCGCCGGTCAGCAACGCCCGCAAGCTCGTCAGGTCGACGCCCGGCCGGTCCAGGGCGGCGGCCAGGAATGCCTCGAGCGTCGGCGGCACCATGAAGGCGGCGGTGATCCGGTGCTCGGCTATCTGATCGACCAGCCGACTCGGATCGGTGCTGCCGAGCACCACCGTGCCGCCGAGGCTGAGCGCGGCGTTCGCCCACACGTGACCGGAGGCGTGCGCCAACGGCGAGGTCACCAGGTAGGCGTCGCGGTTCTCGCCGCTGAAGCCGAAGGTGTCGCGCAGATAGGCCAACCGCTGGTTCTCCGAGCGGCTGCGGCGCAGGAACAGCTTGGGTTTGCCGGTGGAACCGCTGGTGAAGCCGAGCGCGAGGAAGGGTGGCGGCTGCCAGCCGACCGCCGGCTCGTGATGGTCGCGCGCCGTCGCGTAGCCGGTTGCACCGGAACCCTCGACTGGTTCCGGACCGAGTTCGAGCACCCGGGCACCGGTCCTGCGTGCCTGCTCGGCCAGCCGGAAGCCGTCGCCGAGTCCGCTGTCCACGATCAGCAGGTCCGGTCCCACAGCCGCGAACTGATCGAGAGCCGTCTCGGTGTCCCGGCTCGGGTCGATGCCGACCCAGGCGATACCGAGGGTGGCCGCGGCGGCCGTGGCAACGACCAACTCGACGGTGTTGCCGGCGTAGGCAACGGCCCGCAACTCGGCCGGTTCCCGGCCACCGCGCTCAGCCATAGTGCCCAGCTCAGCGGCCATCCAGTTACGTACCGACCAGACGGTTTTGTAAAATTCTTGCCAGGTCAGCACCGTTCCGTCATCGGTGACGGCCGATTGCTGGGGCTGTCGATCTGCATGCCGGCGGATCAGTTCCAGAGGTATCAAGTGCGCTCATCCAAACGTAGTCAGGGCGGTCGGTGCGGGACAAGGCCGTTCCGGCGCGAGCTAGGTATGGGGCAGGTCTATCGAGGAGCGATATACCCATCCTGCATCGGTTCTGTCCGATTCCGGCGACCTGTTTCGGCCGTGGCCGGAAGCGGTCATGCCCCGGCCGAGCACCGGCCGGCTCCGTTTCGGCCGTGCCAGAAACGCTTATCGCACCCGAGGGGATGCCCAGCCTCGTGCGTGGTGCAACCGAAAGGGCAGGCCGGCGCCGGGCATAGTTGTGGCATGACCGGAATCCGTTACGTCACCAACACTCGGGGCATCGACTGGCCGGCGTTGAAGCAGGCGCTGGCTGCCGACGACTTCGACAACGGCCGGACGCCGGAGCAGTACCAGACCTCACACGAGAACTCCGCAGCGGTGATCTTCGCGCTGGCCTCGGACGGAACCGGCGCCGATCGATTCGTCGGCAACGGCAGGTTGCTCAGCGACGGCGTGTGCAACGCCTACCTGGTCGACATCTGGACGGCTCGCGGCTACCGGCGGCGAGGTATCGGCAGCGAGCTGGTGCGCCGGCTGATCGACACCGTGCCCGGTCAGCACGTGGGGCTGTTCACCGACGATATGCAGGACTTCTATGCCAGCTTGGGCTTCCGCGTCCGTCCCGACTTCATGGATCTGGTGGTCGGCAGATGGCTGGAGAACTCCTGGCCCGACCGAGCCCGCTAGCCGCCCGGTCGGTCGCTCATCAGCTCGCGGACCCCGGCTGCGGTGGCCGGCAACGCGGAGATCACCGACGCCTGGTCGGCGGCGGACCTGTTCTGGCTGAGCTTGGCCTTCGCCTCGATCCGGCTGATCAGCAGCTCGATCCCGACGATCGCACGCAGCTGTCCGTCCAGATACGCCGCCGGCGCATCGGTGGGCTGCCAGGACGAGCCCACCGTGGCCTCGTGCATCGCGGTCAGCCTGGTCACCAGATCGCGGAGCCAATCGACGGATTCGTGCACGACCAGTCGGCCGTGCAGGTGCACGGTCAGGTAGTTCCAGGTCGGCACCGCCCGTCCGTGCTCGGCCTTGCTCGGATACCAGGACGGCGAGACGTAGGCGTCCGGGCCGCGCAGGATGGCCAGCGACTCGCCGGTGGCGGCCGTGGCCGCCCGCCAGTGCGGGTTGTTCCGGGCGACGTGGCCCTGCAGCACGCCGGGGTCGGCCGGATCGGTACCGGGCAGGTACAGCATCGGCAACGGGGTGGCGACCAGCCCGTCCGGTGCGGGCGTGACCAGCTCGACCAGGCCCGGATCGGCCAGCATCGCCTGAAGCTGTTCGGGGGTGGCCTGGAAGTGTGCCGGGACGTACATGCCCCCATCCTGCCAGCCGGCGGCGGTTCCGTACCCTGGATCGCATGGCATGGAACCCCACCCGCAAGGTCGAACTCGCCGAGAAGATCGCCGCCGGCGAGCGGCTGGACCGCCAGGACGGCGAGGATCTCTACGACTGTGACGACCTGGCCTGGCTGGGCGCCCAGGCGCACGGGGTGCGCACCCGCAAGAACGGCGAGGTCACCTACTTCAACGTCAACCGGCACCTGAACCTGACCAACGTCTGCCGGGCGTCCTGCGCCTACTGCTCGTTCGAGCGCAAGCCGGGCGCCAAGGACGCCTACACCATGCGGGTAGAGGAGGCGGTCGAGCTGGCCCTGGCGATGAAGGACGACGGCCTGACCGAGTTGCACATCGTCAACGGCCTGCATCCCACCCTGCCGTGGAAGTACTACCCGCGGGTGCTCCGCGAGCTCAAGGCGGTGCTGCCGGACGTCGCGCTGAAGGCGTTCACCGCGACCGAGGTGCACTACTTCGAGGAGCTCTCCGGCCTGGATGCCAGTGCGGTCCTGGACGAGCTGATCGATGCCGGCTTGGAGTCGCTGACCGGTGGCGGCGCGGAGATCTTCGACTGGGAGGTGCGCAAGCAGATCGTCGATCACCACACCCACTGGGAGGACTGGTCCCGGATCCACCGGCTTGCCCACGGCAAGGGCCTGCGAACGCCGGCCACCATGCTCTACGGCCACATCGAGGAGCCTCGGCACCGGGTCGATCACGTGCTGCGGCTGCGCGAACTGCAGGATGAGACCCACGGCTTCGCGGTCTTCATTCCGCTGCGCTTTCACAACGACAACAACCGGCTCTCCCACCTGAACATGGCCGCGCCGGCAGATGTGCTGAAGACCTTCGCGGTGTCCCGGCTGATGCTGGACAACTTCGACCATGTCAAGGTGTTCTGGGTGATGCACGGGCTGTCCACCTCGCAGCTGGCCCTGAACTACGGCGCCGACGACATGGACGGCTCGGTGGTCGAGTACAAGATCACCCATGATGCCGACGGCTTCGGCACGCCGGACAAGCTGACCCGAGACGACCTGCTGAACCTGATCCGGGACGCCGGCTTCACCCCCGTGGAGCGCAACACCCGCTACGAGGTGCTGCGCTCCTATCCGGGTCCGGTGTCGCTGGCCGAGCGACGCGCCGAGCCCCAGGCGGTCTGGGCATAGCCGGGATGGCCGAGATGCTGCCGCCCGATCAGCCGGATCAGCCGGCCGAGCCGTCGGATCAGCTGACCGGGCTGCCGGATCAGCCGGCCGGGTTGTCGGATCAGCCGGCCGGGCCACCGCCCAGCCGGCCCACGCCCGGCCAGACGCTCGGCGCGATGTGGCAGTACTCGCTGCTGCGGTTCGGGCTGTTCCTGGTGCTCTGGGCGCTGCTGTGGCTGGCTCGGGTGCCGGGGCTGCTGGCCGCCCTGATCGCGCTGGTGCTGTCCGTACCGCTGTCCTTCGTGCTGCTGCGGCGACAGCGGGCGAAGGTCGCGGACAATCTGGAACAGCGCATCCTGGCCCGTCAGGCCAAGCAGCACCAGCTGGATGCGCGGCTGTCCGGCGAGGACGAGCAACCGCACGGCTGAACCGCGCGGGCTAGGTGCACTGCTAGGCCGGGGTGCACTGCTAGGCCGGGCTGCGGCGGCTCGCCTTGTCGCGATACATGCCGCGGTCGGCCTGGCTCAGCACCTCGGTCGGGGAACGATCCGGCGACGCCTCAGCCATGCCGATGCTCAGGCCCACCCGGGCCGGCCCGGAGCTGGTGTCGAAGGGCAGGGTGGTGGCGGAGCGAATCCGCTCCGCCACCACCTCCCGATGTTCGGAAGGCAAGTCCTCGCACAACACCACGAACTCGTCACCGCCTACCCTGGCGACGGTGTCGCTCGGCCGCATGGCTGCTCGGAGCCGGCGAGCCACCTCGATCAACACCTCGTCACCGGCCTGGTGGCCGAGCCGATCGTTGACCGCCTTGAAACCGTCCAGGTCACAGAAGAACACCACCGGGGACGGGCTGCCGCGACGCGCCCGGTCCTGCGCGTGCTCCAGCCGATCGGCCAACATCCGCCGATTGACCAGGCCGGTCAGCGGATCGTGCACCGCCAGATGGTCGAGTTGGGTGAGCACATCGATCAGCTTGGCGTGCTGCCGGCGCAGCTCGAAGAGCCGCTCCACCTGCTTGGCCAGATCCTCGAGCGCACCGACCTGGGCGTCAGTCAACTGGCGCGCCTCGGCGTCGGTTATGCAGAGGGTGCCTAGCACGTAGCCGTCGACATCGTGCAGCGGAACCCCGCAGTACAGCGCGATCCGGTCGATCTCGCCGGTCACGAACGGGCTGTCGAGGAAACGCGGATCCTTGCCGGCGTCGGCGACGTGCAGGGTGCGGCCCTCGTAGATCGTGTGCTGGCACAGCGAGTCCGCGCGGGGGTGGACGGCCGGCGTGCCGCCGGTCACCGACGCCTGATGCTGCTCGTCGGCGTCGATCAGGTTGATCGCGCTGAACGGGGCGCCGGTCACATAGGCCGCGAGCCGGCTGAGCGCGTCGAGGTCGGGCGAAGCGGCTTGGTCTAGGATGCCGAGCCGGTGCAGTGCGGCGAGTCGACCCTGTTCGTTGTCCGGAACCGGTGCCCGCACGTCCTGCGTACCTTTCGCTAGGTATGTCCTGACGGTGTCGATGTACCGGCATGCCGGTAGCTGAAGGGTAAGGTGCCGGCCGCCGGTGGGCATCTCGACGTGCCGAAGGCGATCCGAACCCGTTGGCGTCGACGTCGGCGGCGATGACCGGCATCGACCCGGAATCGGACAGCAACCGTTATCTCGGGATGGCCGTATGAACACGGTTGGAATCACGTGCTCAGGTTGTTTGCCTTTCCCGCACCGTTTACCGTCGAGGTATTGCGCATTGCCCAGCCAGGATTGTGCGACCGCCGCCACGGGGGCGATCGGCAGCACCGGCCGGACGCTGTTGTGGACGGTGGCCAGCGGTAGCGGCCACCGCCTACCCGCTGAGTCGGGTATCTCCCTTACCCGGTACCGCCTTTACCCGGTACCGCCTTTACCCGGTACCTCATTTACCCCGCAGCCGAATATGCGATCAGCCGGTCTCGGATCTCGGCCACCGCGCGGGCGTTGCCGGCAATGTGCCAACGCTGGCCGCGCAGGTCGAACGACTCGGCGCGACCGCCGGCGGCCAGCACCAGAGCCGCGCCGGGTAGCCAGTCCCAGCTCGGTGCGTTCCGCTGCAACCAGGCACCGAGCCGGCCGCCGGCGACCGAGGCCAGCTCCACCGAACCCGAGCCGAGCATCCGTACCGTGGCGGCGCCGGCGAATGCCGACAGCACCGGCTGTCGGACGCTGTCGTCGGACAAGCTGGTGGGATGCAGGTAGCTGGCCAGGGACAGTTCGGCCAACGGCGCCTCCGTCAACCGAGGCACCGCAACCCCGTTGCACGACGTGGGATGGTTCAGCCCGCCCAACCACAGCTCGTCGGCGGTCGGGTGATAGACCGCGCCGAGCAGCGGGATCCAGCCGTTGCCGTCCGGTGACTGCTCGGCCAGCGCGATCGCCGAGCACCAGTACGGCAGGCCGGACAGGAAGTTGTAGGTACCGTCGACCGGATCGATGAACCAGGTCCGCCCGCCGGGCAACTCGGTGCCCTCCTCACCGACGACGCCATCGGCCGGCCGAGCCGCGCGAAGCCGGCTGACCACCAGTTCCTCGGCCGCGTGATCGGCAGCCGACACCACGTCCGATACCGAGCTCTTGTGTTCGGTGTCCAGCCCCTCGGCCAGCATTCGCGCGGCGAGCTTGCCCGCCGCCCGCACCAGCTCGGCGGCCAGCGCGAGATCCTCGAGCTGGCCGGTGGCGTCGCTGTCGGTGCGTCGGTGGTCGGTCACGGAACACCACCCTAGGAGGTGCCGCTCGGCGACACCGAGCCGACCGCGGCCGGCGAGTAGCGTTGCGATGCGTGACGATCAGCGTGCCGGCCCGGCCTCGCGTGGGCCACATCCAGTTCTTGAACTGCCTGCCCATCTATTGGGGGCTGGTGCGCTCGGGTGCGTTACTGGACATCGAGCTGACGAAGGACACTCCGGACAATCTCAATCAACTGCTGGTGAACGGTGCGCTCGACATCGGCCCGATCTCGCTGGTGGAGTACCTCCGGCACGCCGACGAACTGCTGTTGTTACCGGACATCGCGGTCGGTTCGGACGGACCGGTGTTGTCTGTCGATTTGGTCGCACAACGACCGCTCGCCGAGTTGGACGGCCGGCCGGTTGCGCTCGGTTCCACCTCCCGCACCTCGGTTTTGCTCGCCGAGCTCTGGCTGCGCGAGGTGCATGGCGTGCAGCCGCGCTACTTCAGCTGCCCACCGGACCTGACCGCGATGATGCTCGAGGCGGACGCCGCGGTGGTGATCGGTGACGTGGCATTGCGTGCCACCTATGAGGGTGCCAGTCGTGGGCTGACGGTGCATGACCTGGGCCAGGCGTGGAAGTCCTGGACCGGGCTGCCGATGGTGTTTGCCGTCTGGGCGGTTCGGCGTGAGTTCGCCGAGGCCAATCCTGGCTTGGTGAAGGATGTCCATACCGGCTTCGTGACCAGCCGGGACGAGGCGCTGACGCATGTGAACGAGGTGGCCGAACAGGCCTGCCGATGGGAGGTGTTCGACGCCGCCACCCTGGCGCATTACTTCCGAACGCTGGATTTCTCACTGGGCCCCCGCCAGCTCGAGGGCCTGCTGGAGTTCGGGCGCCGCGCCGCCGCGGTCGGTGCGGTTGCCGAACAGGTGACGCCGAGGTTCGCCGAGATCTAGGGCTCGGTTACCGCGGCCACACCGCGATTGTTCAGTCCCAGCCGAAGACGCCGTTGGTCGTCGTGGTGCTGGTGCCCAGGTCGTCATCGCTGCCAGCCAACTGAACGTGACTGACCGAATGGTTGGTCGGCACGGTAGCCACCGTGATCGAGAACATGCTGATTCCCAAAGCCATTCCGAGGACGGCCAGGCGGGTACGTGCGGTGCGGACGGTGCTGTTCTGCATGATGACCCCCGAGATTGTGATGATGCGGACGACGCACATCACACCTGCTCGTGAGCCGCGAAAGGGGGCTCAGACGGGGCAACAACCGGACACTTCGATAGCAGGAAGGTGACCTGAGCGGGCGAGCTCGGCAGGCTACAGCCAGCCGCGCCGAGCCGCTTCCACGCCGGCTTCGAACCGGCTGTTCGCACCGAGTTCCTGCATCAGCCGGGAGATCGTGCGACGTAGGTGCCGGACCGAGACGCCGACCTCACGGGCCGACGTCTCGTCGGTGCAACCGGATGCCAGCAGTTCGAGAATCTTCTTATCCTGCGGGGAAATCTTGTTCGTCGCCGGCTGCTCTTCGCCTTCGGCCTGCCACGGCAGATCCTCGGCGTCCTGCCAGGCCCGGTGGAAGAGATCCAGCAGCCCCGCGACCAGGCCAGGGTTGCGAACGATCAGCGCGCCGCGCCGGGTGTTCGCCGGATCGACCGGGACCATGGCGACCTGGCTGTCCATGATGAGCATCCGTTCCAGTTGCTGCCTGGTCACCCGGACCTTCGTGCCACCCATCACCAGCTCACGCAGGTAGACCCGGTTCAGCTCGTCCTCGAGCAGGGATGCCTCGTAAATGACACGCATTTCGACGCCGCGACGGATGCCGCGCAGGTCCAGTGGCCGAGCCGCCTCGAGCGCCTCGCGGCTCTGCGGACCGCCCGGCTGGATGGAGAACACGCTGGTCCGGGTGAAGAACGACAGCTCTTCCAACCGGTCTCGGATCGCGTCCACGCCGGTCAACCGCTCCACGCCTTGGTCGGCCGCATCGGAGTGTTCCGGCTCGCGGTAGAGCGATTCCAACTCGTGGATCACGAACCGGCTGTCCGAGGCTCGCCGATACAGCCGCAGCAGTTCCTCCTCACGCTGCTCGATCAGCTGACCGATCGCGGCTGCTGGCCGTGGCACGATGAAGCCCGATCCGGAGCGCTCCGGCTTGATCACGCCCAACTCGACCAGCTTGGCGCAGGCCTGGCTGACCGCCGGCTGGTCTAGTCGCAGCTCGGCGGCGAGCTGCTCGATGCTGGCGGCAGGGTTGCGCAGGAGTGCCCGGTAGACCAACTCTTGGCCGGCGTCGAAGCCCAGATCGGTCAGCCCCATCGGCACGAGCCTGACTGCTTGCTGACGAGCCATGGCAGCCACCTGCCATCGGGAGGGCTGTCCGGGGCGAGAGGCGCGGCGCAGGATTGCCGGGACATGGTCCTGAGGAGAGGAATTCGGGCAATGGCCTCGATTGTCCGGTGTTGGCGAGCCGACCCCGGTGGCAGCTCCGCCGCGCTGGTGGCAGCCTGGCTGATCGATGTGCTGGCCGGGCTCGAAGGCGTTCGGCTGAACAGCACCCAGGCGGAGTCCGTGGTGCTCGACGTGGGGCCGCCGCAGTGCCTGGCGAAGATTCGCGATGTGATCGATGAGGCACTCACCGAGCCGAGGTTCGCCGGATGGCAACTGCTCGAGTGATGCGATGCCCGCACGAATTCCACAACCTTTCGTTGCCTGCCGGTATTTGGGAATGCGGCAGAATCGCAATTCTAAAACCGTCGACATGTCGATGCCGTGTTTTTTCGTTCCGATGGCGGCTCGGCGAGCAAGTCGGTTTATTCCGTCGGGGTCAGGTGGCCGATTTTGGTGGTCAGCTCGACCGGCGCAGCCGGGCGGCGTGCAGGTGCGCGTAGCCACGCACCGAGGCAGGCCGCAGCCGCCTGATCGACCAGGCCGGATCATCGGCCAACTCCTCGGCGAGCCGCTGATCGAGCAGCACGGTGCCCGGCCGCGCCAGTCCGGTCAGCCGGCTGGCGATGTTCACCACCGGTCCGTACACATCGCCGTAGCGGGCCAGCACCGGTCCCAGCGCCAGCCCGATCCGCAGCGGCGGCAGCTCGGCTGCCGCCGCCTGCTCCTGCAACCGCAGGGCCAACGCTGCGGCGGCGACCGGCTCCGGCACGGTGAACAGCACCTCGTCGCCGATGGTCTTGATCACCTGGCCGCGGTACTCGGTGAGCAGGTCGGCGACCAGCGCCTCGAACCGCTCCAGCACGTCGGCCAGCTCATCGATGCCGAGTTGCCGGGACAGCGCGGTGTAGCCGGCCAGGTCCGCGAATCCCACGGTCAACGGCGTCGAGTTCAGCGGCGTCGAGTTCAGCGGCGTCGAATGCGGATCCACCCCGGCCGGCCCGCCGATCAGCCGCTGCGCCGAGTCGACCAGCTGCCGGCGCCACACGTGCGTCTGCAACTGCTCCAGCACCGGGTCGAACTCGGCGACGAAATCGGCCAGCCGATCGCCGGCGAGCACGTCCGACCGTTCCAGCAGCATCCGGGCCTGCCATTCGGCCAGCCGTGACATGGTCTGGCCGACCATCCGGGTCACCGTGCCGAGCGCGGCCTCATCGACCAGTCCGGCGGCCACCAGCCGGGCCGCATTGGCCAGCGCCGTGACGTCGCTGTCGGTGAACGCGGTCTCGTCGTCGGCCACACTGGCGAATCCGAGTGCGTGCCACAGCTTGCTGGCCTGGTCCAACGGGACGCCGGCCCGCGCTGCCGCTTGCCGCCGGGTGTAGCGAACGGGGCCGCCGAGCAGCACCACCGCCAACTCGTCCGGCCCGGTCGGCGATGCCGCCATCAGCCGGTGGTGTGCACTATCAGCACGTCGACGCCGGCCCGCCGGGCCACGTCGGCCGGCACCGAGCCGAGGAGCCGGCCGCCTAACCGGTTCAGCCCGCGATTTCCCACCACGATCAGGTCGACCTTCCGGTCCTCGGCCACCTTCCGCAGCACGTCCACCGGATCTCCTTGGACGGCAAGGGTTTCCACCTGCTCCAGGCCGGCTCGGCGGGCTCGGTCGCGGGCCCGGCCGACGTTGTCCTCGGCCGGGGCCGAGCCGACCAACTGGTAGGACTCAGCTCCCAGGATGTCCCGCTCCCGGCCGAGCGAGGCCTCGTCGGCCGGCTGGTACGCCGAGACGATGAGCAGCTGGGCGCCGGCGTCCGCGGCCAGGGCGGCGGCGCGGTCCACCGCTCGAAATGAGGTGTCGGAGCCGTCGGTGCCGACCAGTACCGTGCGGTAGCTGCCAGCCATCGATGCCGCTCTCCCGTCCTGCTCGGCTGTTTCGTTGGTCAACGAACAACCGGACCCGCCGTGACGAACGGCTTGCCACAATGAGCTGTGACCATGCTCGCTGCCGAACTGCTCGCGGCCTACGACCGGCAGGTGCGTACCTCGCTCGGCGGCCGGCTGCCCGCCGGTTGGGAGCTGTCCTGGGACGGGCCGCTGATGCGGGTGTCCGGCGGCTTTCGCGGTTTCGTCGGCTACCGGAACCTGGCCGGCCTCCGTGGTGCCGAGCTCGACGCGTTGATCGAACGCACCTGCGGCTACTACGACGCCCGGGGCGAGGCGTTCGAATGGAAGTGGCATTCGCACGACCAGCCGAGCAACCTCGCCGACCGACTGCTCGCGCACGGCTTCCTGCCGGAGGATCCGGAGAAGGTGCTGGTCGGCATGGCCAGCGAGCTCACCGAGTCGCCGCCGCTGCCGGCCGGCGTGCGGATCGTCGAGGTGACCGCGGAGGCCGACCTGCGCCGGATCGGGAAGTTGGAGAGCGAGGTGTGGCACGAGGACTGGTCGTGGCTCGCCGAGGATCTGATCGAGCGTCGCAGTGCAGATCCGGAGTTGCTGCCGGTGTTCGCCGCCGAGGCCGGCGGCCGGTACGTCTCGGCGGCCTGGCTGAGTTGCAATCCGGGCACCGACTTCGCCGGGCTGTGGGGCGGTTCCACGCTGGCCGACTGGCGTGGTCGCGGTATCTACCGGGTGCTGGTGGCCGTCCGGGCCCGGCGGGCGGTGCGGCAGGGCTACCGGTACCTACAGGTGGACGCCTCGCCGGACAGTCGGCCGATCCTGGGCCGGCTGGGCCTCGTCGAGATCACCAGCACCCGCCCATATGTGCACGGGACTGCCGGTTAGGCTGATCCGGTGACCTCCGCAGCACACAGCACCGAACTGGCCGATCTGCTTGCCCATGCTGCCGACGGTGGCCGGATCTCCTCCGAGCAGGCCTTGCTGCTCTACACCGACGCGCCGCTGCACGCGCTCGGCGAGGCAGCCGACTCGGTACGTAGGCGCCGGTTCGGCGACAGCGCCGACATCGCGACCTACATCATCGACCGCAACATCAACTACACCAACGTCTGTCTGACCGCCTGCAAGTTCTGTGCCTTCTACCGGGCGCCGGGCCACCGGGAGGGCTGGACGCACACCGACGAGGAGATCCTGCGCCGGTGCGGTGAGGCGGTGGAACTCGGTGCCACCCAGATCATGCTGCAGGGCGGCCATTCCCCCGAGCTCGGCATCGAGTGGTACGAGCGAATCTTCGCCGCGATCAAGGCCGAGTACCCGATGCTGACCCTGCACTCGCTCGGCGCGTCCGAGGTGGTGCACATCGGCCGTACCTCTGGCCTGCCCCACGCCGAGGTGATCAGCCGGCTGCATGCGGCCGGGCTGGACTCCTTCGCCGGAGCGGGTGCGGAGATCCTGGTCAAGCGACCGCGGACCGTCATCGCCCCGCTGAAGGAGGACGGCGAGACCTGGCTGTCGGTGATGGAGACCGCGCATCGGCTGGGCGTCGAGTCCACCGCGACCTTCATGATGGGCACCGGTGAGACGAATGCCGAGCGGATCGAGCACCTGCGGATGGTGCGCGACGTGCAGGACCGGACCGGCGGCTTCCGCTCGTTCATCCCGTGGACCTATCAGCCCGAGAACAATCACCTCAAGGGACGGACCCAGGCCACCTCACTGGAATACCTCCGGATGATCGCGGTGAGCCGGCTGTTCTTCGACAACATCGTCCACCTGCAGGGCTCCTGGCTGACCACCGGCAAGGACATCGGCCAGCTCACCCTGCATTTCGGCGCCGATGACCTCGGCTCGGTGATGCTGGAGGAGAACGTGGTCTCCTCGGCCGGTGCCCGGCACCGGTCCAACCGGACCGAGCTGATCGAGCTGATCCGCTCGGCCGGCCGGATCCCGGCGCAACGGGACACCCTGTACCGGCATCTGGTGGTGCACCGGGATCCGGCCGAGGATCCTCGCGACGACCGGGTGCACTCGCACTTCTCCTCCACCGCGCTGAGGTTGCTGCCGATCACTGCCCGCTGAGGGGCCCGCCGGCTCGCCGGCCGGGGCCGGGTGGTCATTTTGCTGACCTGCCGATGTCCGGTTCCGGCCGGGCAATCCGGTAGAAACGCGCAGTCCCTCTGGTGTCGGATGTCAGCATGCGGACGACAGCCCCCGGCGAATCGGCGATCCCGACCGTCCGATTCGGCATCCTCGGCCCGCTGACGGTGGAGCGGGACGGGATCCCGGTGGTGCTGGGTCCACTGAAGCAACAGCAGGTGCTGGCGATGCTGCTCTGCCAGGCGAACAGGATGACCTCGGTGGACGTGCTGACCGAGACCCTCTGGGATGACGAGCCACCACGCACCGCCCGCAAGAACCTGCAGGTCTACATCACCTGCCTGCGCAGGTTGCTGGGCAATATCGGTGGCGAGGATCGGTTCGTCTGGTGCCACGGTGGTTACCTGCTCCGGGTCGCCGACGAGGAACTGGATCTGCTGCGCTTCCACACGTTGGTCGCGCACGCCCGGCAGGCCAGCAGCACCGCGGAGCTGGTGAACAGCCTGGCCGAGGCGCTGCGGCTGTGGCGCGGCCCGATGCTGGACGGGCTGACCGGGGCACGCCAGTTGAGCGCGGAGGCAGATCGGTTGGAACTGCGCTACGTCGCGGCCTTCGAGGACTGGGCGGACGGTGAGCTGGCCCTCGGCAATGCCGGCCGGGTGGTCGAGCAGATCTGTGAACTCGCCGCTCGGCATCCGTTCCGGGAGCGGTTGCGCCAGTTGCAGATGACCGCCCTGCACCGGTGCGGACGCCAGGCCGAGGCGCTGGCGGTATTCGACGAGCTGCGGCAGGCCTTCGTCCGTGAACTGGGGGTGCGGCCCAGCCCGGCGACGGAGAAGCTGTACCAGGCCATGCTGACCACCGAGCCGGCGGTCCGAACCCCCGCCAAGGTGCCGTCCGGCGGAGTTCGGACGGTGCTGCCACCGGATCTGAGCGACTTCACCGGCCGCGCCGAGCCGCTGGCCGAGGTGGAGCGGCAACTGGCCACCGAGACGCCGAACGTCGTCATGCTGGTCGGGCCGATGGGCGTCGGCAAGACCTCGCTGGCCGTGCATGCCGCCCACCGGGCCGGCCGGCTGTTCCCGCACGGCCGGCTGTTCCTGAACATGCGCACCGAGCTGGGTGCCGCCCGATCTCCGCGATCGGTATTGCTGGATCTGCTCCGGTTCGCGGGGCTGACCGGACACCCCGGCCAAGCTGAGCTGATCGACTCCGACATCGCGGATCTGGGCAGCAGGTGGCAGAGCTGGCTGATGGATCGCCGGGTACTGCTGGTGCTGGACGACGCATGCGACAGTGCCGCGCTGCGGGCGGTGCTGCCGATGGCCGGGTCGAGTGTGGTGCTGGCGACCACTCGGCGTCGAGCGCTCGAGCTGGAAGATGCCGTGCGCCTGGAGATCCTGCCGATGCTGGAGGACGAGGCGGTCACGCTGCTGGGACGGATCATCGGACCCGATCGGGTGGCAGCCGATCAGGACGCTGGCGCTCGCATCGTCGAGGCGGTCGGGCACCTGCCGCTGGCGATACGCACCGCCGGCGGCAAGCTGGCGGTGCTGCGACACCTGCCGCTGGCCGAGTTCGCAGACCGGCTTGAGCAGCCTGACGAGCTCCTGGCGGAGTTGTGCACCACCGAGAGTGGCTTGTGGACCCGGCTCGCCGCAGGTCTGTCCGAGCTGGCCGAACCGCAGCGCTCGGTCCTGCGGCGGCTCGGCTTGATCAGTACGCCGTGGTTCACGTTGGAGCAGGCGACCGTGGCGTTGGCCGAGCTGCCCGGCAAGGTGCGCCGGCAGCTGGAGTCGCTGGTGGAGGTCAATGCGGTGACGGTGCGGGCGACCGAGGTGTCCGCGCACGCTGCGGTGTACGAGGTGCCGCGCCTGCTGCGTTGCTACGTTCGCGAGATGGCTACTGGGTGATCGGGGGGTTCCGGCGGCGGGATGGGCTTCGGCCCATCCCGCCACCGGGGTAGGTCCGCCGTCTGGCGCTAGGCCGACAGCAGGTCGCGCAGTGCGTCGAGCAACTGCAGGCCGGCTGCTCGATCCTCGGTGGACAGCTGCCGCAAGGCATTCAGCGCCGCCGATTCGGCCTGGTAACGCTGGGCGAGCACCATTCGTAGCGCGGTGGCGGCCTGGCTGGCGAACAGCAGGAGCAGGTCCAGCTCGGCCAGATCCGACCGTGCCTGAGGGGCCGGGTCGAGCACTTCGAGCACGCCGAGCACCTCGCTCCGATCGATCAGCGGAGCGGCCATCAGCGCGTTGGGCACGTAGCTGGTGGACTCGGCCAGGTCCCGGGCGAAGGTCGGGTTGTTATTCAGGTCGTCCACCACCATGGCGTCGCCCGAACTGGCGACCCAGCCGGCGATGCCGCGGTGGGCGGGGAACCGGGTGCCGACCAGGAACTGCTCGCCCTGCCCGGCGACCGCCTGGAATACCAACTCGTTCGTCTCGCGATCGAGCAGGAACACCGAACTGGCCGCGGCGCCGAAGATGCCGCGAGCCACCTCGACCACGGACTGCAGCAGCTCCACCGCGTCGCTGTCGGATCGCCGCGAGTTCGGCTCGTTCGAGGTCATCGGTCATCCCTTCCGTATCGGGTGCACATTGGCCGCGCACCGGTAGAGCACCGACTTCAGCTCGAAGGCGGTGAGATCCGGATGGTTGGCCAGGACCCGGGCGCACAGCCCCGCGATCCTTGGCGTGGCGAAGCTGTTGCCGGTGCTGCGGATGCTCGAGCCGTTCAGCCAGCCCACCCGCACGTTCTGCCCGTGCGCGTAGAACTCCACCGGTGGGCGAGGGTTGTACAGGTACAGCTCGGGATCGGCCAACTGGTGCGAGCCGACCGAGATGACCGAGGAGAAACGCCAGGGAAAGCTCTCCACCGGTGAGTTGTGCGCCGAGGCGACGATCACGCTCCGGCTGAAGAAGGCGTCATCGGCCATCTCGTGCAGTGCCTGTACGAACTGCCGACGAGCGGTGGACAGGCTCATGTTGATGACGTCGAAGCCCTGCTCGACCGCCCACCGTAACCCCGCGAGCAGCACATTGCCGGTGCCGCTGAAGCCGGGACCCAGTACCTGCACGCTGTGCAACTCGCAGTCCGGGGCGACCTGGCGAATGATGCTGGCGCAGGCGGTGCCGTGGCCGCAGGCATCGCCGGGATCGGCCGGCACCACTGACAGATCCTCGGCATGCACCCGATACCACCCGGTCACCGGTCCGACCTCGGGATGGTCGGCCTCGATCCCGGAATCCACCACACAGACCCGAACGCCGCGGCCGGTGGCGGCCCCCCAGGCCTGCTCCGGAGCCAGTCGCAGCAGGCCCGCGGCGCGCACCGGGAGGTCGTGCGGGCCGGCGCCGCGCAGCCCCCAACTCAGGGCGGTGGGCCGAGCCGGGGCGACGGCTGGCGAAGTGGTCATCCGGTCACCGCCGGTCGGCAGGCCAGCTCCGCCGCGCGGCGTGCACCGGGCAGGTGTCCCTTCTCCGCGAACCAGCGACTGGCTGCCTCCGCCGAGGTTCGGCAGGCAGACCGGTCGCCGGCGGCCAGCGCCACCTGGGCCCGATCCAGCTCGGCCACCGCGCGGGAGATCGGCGAGTCGGTCCGGCCGGCGGCATCGACCGCCCGGCTCACCAGCTCACCGGCCACTTCCGCCTCGCCGCGCAGTGCCTCGATCCGGGCGCGGATGCCGAGCTCGTCGGTCGCCTCGGCCGGTTGCTCGACCAGCTCCGCGGCCTGCCAGTGCACGGGCTCGCTGGTTGCGCGCCGGTCGATCACCTCGCTGGCAGCTCGCCAGTCGCCGAGGTCCACGAGCACGCGGGCGAGATCCCGCGTCACCGCCGGCGCCAGGCCGACCATGCCGAGCCGCTCGCAGGAGTCTGCCGCGCTGCGCAGCAGCGCCTCGGCCTCGCTGTGCCGGCCCGCCAGGCTGGCCAGGTTGGCCGCGAACAGCGGCAGGAACACCTCGGCCTCGGCGTAGCCGAGCGTGCGGATGAGCGGTCCGGCCAGCTCCAGGCAGTGCTGCGCTTCGTCGAACCGGTCCCGCAGCGCCAGCAGCACGGCGAGCGGACAGTGCAGGGTGACCTGCACCGTTGCCCGGCCCTCGCCATGCTCGGCCAGCAGTTGGCGGCAGCGCTGGATCGCCGGCTCCGCCGGCGTCGGGCCGCGCCACAACGAGATGCCGATCGCGCCGAGTGCGATGGCTCGTTCTGGTTCGGCGTCGGCGCCGATCGCATCGACGGTGGCCTGCGACAGCAACGCCTCGGCCTCGGCGTATCGGCCCTGGAACTGGAGTTCCTGGCCGATCCGAATGCCGGCCCGGGCCAGGCCGAGCCGATCGGCTGCCCGTTGGAAGATCGGCAAACCAGCCCGAGCCGCGGCCGCCGCGGTGCCGTGCGTGGCCGGATCGTGGGTGGCCAATTGCAACCGGAGGTGGGCCACGGTGAGCTCGTCACCGAGCCGGTCGGCGGCCTGCAGTGCCTGGCCCAGCAGGCCGAGGCCGGCCGCTCGACGGCCGAGCGCCAGCAACACCTCGCCCGACCGCTGTGCCAGTGGGGGCCAGCTCGGCTCGTCCGGACGTAGCAGGGCGAGCGCCCGACCGAGCAGGTCGTCGGCCCAGCACAGATCGGCATGCGCCAGCGCCGCGACACCGGCCTCGCCGAGCTGTTCGGCCGCGTTGCCGCGCAGTTGCTCGGTATCGATATCCAACAGCCCCAACTCGATCCGGTAGTGGTAGGCGCGTGCCAGATGCGAGCCGACCTCGGCGGTGGTGGACACGTCGGCCTGGCCGGCGAGCGTCCGCAGGCTGGCGGCATACCGCTGGTGCCGTTCGGCCCGGATTCGCTTGGCCATCGCCCGATAGGTGGCCTCCTGGATCATGGCGCTGCTGAACCGGTATCGCGGTGGCTCGATCGGCAGGCCCCGACCGCGGGCCGGCTCGATCAAGCGCCGCCTGGTCAGCGCCCGCAGGCTTGCCGAGCAGTCCGGGTCGAGCGGCTCGCCGAAGGCATCCAGGCGGGACGCGTCGAACTCGCGCCCGATGACCGACGCCAGATCCAGTAACCGGCGGTCCGAGCCGCTCAGCGCGTCGATCCGCGCGGCCAGCAGCGCGTACAGGCTGGGTGGCAGCGGCCGCTGCCCGGTGCCGCGGCCGGCACCCTCCGCCACCGTCGCGCAGAGCTGTTCCAGGTAAAGCGGATTCCCCTCGGCGCGCTCGATGACCTGCGCGAACACAGCGCTGTCATGACCGCTGACCTCGATCAGCTCCGCCGCCAGCGTCGTCGACTCGTCGGCCGAAAGTCCGGCCAGCACCATCGAATGCGCATTCAGCCGACCCTGGCCCCAGTCCGGCCGGCTGTCCAGCAGTTCGGGCCGGGCCACGCATACCAGCAGCAACGGCTCGGCATCCAGATAATCGGTCAGCTCGCCCAGGATGTCGAGCAGTACCGACGAGGCCCACTGGCAGTCGTCCAGGATCAATACCACGGCAGCGCTGCGGGCCAGCGCGGTGAGCACCGTGGCCAACGCACCAACCGTCTCGCCCCGCGACGGATTAGGGGTGCCGTCCTTGAGCACGCCGCACCGCAGCAACGACACCGCTTCGTCGACAGCTACGCCGGCCGGCGCTTGGTCGAGCAGTTGGCCGACCGCCTCCGCCAGCGCGGTCAGCGTGCCGGCATCACCGTAGGGCCGGCAGCGTCCGCTGGCTTGCCACGCCGGCCCGGACAGCGAGCGCTGCCAGTCACGCACCAACCGGGTCTTTCCGACGCCGGCCTCACCGTAGACATTGATCAGGTGGCAGCGGCCCTGCCGCCGGCAGTGCTCCAGCATCAGGTCCAGCTCGGCCAGCTCCACCGTCCGGCCGACGAACGGCAGGTCGAACCGGCGCAGCGACTCCGGATCATCGCCCACCAACTCGACCAGCTGGTAGGCGTTCACCGGTTCCGCCTTGCCCTTCAAGGTCAACAAGCCGATCTCGCGGACGCTCGCGGCCGGGCCGGCCGCCGCCACGGTGTCCGGCCCGAGCAGGATCTGGCCGGCCTCGGCGTGCTGTTCCAGCCGGGCAGCCAGGTTGACCGCCTCGCCGGATACCAAGACCTGGTTGGCCGACCGACTCGGAGCAGCGATCACCTCACCGGTGTTGACGCCGACCCGGATCGCCAATCGGATGCCGAGGTGTCCCTGCAGTTCGACGTTGAATTCGGCCAGCGCTGCCGTCATGTCCAGGGTGGCCGCGAGCGCCCGGCGGGCATCGTCCTCGTGGATCTGGGGCACGCCGAACACCGCCATCACCGCATCACCGATGAACTTCTCCACCGTTCCGCCGTGCGCCTGCAGGCTGGCTCGCATCAGTTCGAAATAGCGGAGGGTGACCGCGCGCAGCACCTCCGGATCCAGTTGCCCGGACAGCGCGGTGGAGCCGACCAGGTCACAGAAGACCACGGTGACCATCCGGCGCTCCTCGGCCGGCGTCGGTGCGGTGGCAACCACCTCGGAGCCGCAGGCGGGGCAGAACCGAGCGCCGGCCGGCACCTGCCTCGAGCAGGCTGAGCACTGCATGGCGATACCCGGTCCGGACGGGCTGGCTAGAACATGCCGGCGCCGGCAACGTTATGTGCCTGCACCTCGGGTTCCACCGCGTCCAGCCGGGCCCGCAGGTCGATGAGCAGCGTGACCTCCTCGGGGCTCAGCGTGGCGAAGACCGCGCGCTGATCGTCGCTGATTCCCTCGAGCGGGAAGCCGGCCGCGATAAGGGCAGTGAGTGGATCATGCTGTGGGGTGCTCATGGACGAGCTCCAATCCGGAAGGCTAGATCAGGCGGGTGAGGACTTCGGCGAAGCCGGCCACGGTGTTCAGCGCACTGATGGCCACCGCCTGCTGAAGCTTGACCGGAAGCGTCAGGCTGTCGAGGAAGGCATCGAAGTCGGCACTGTGGCCGAGGTCGGCCAGCGCATGGTGGTGCAGGGTGCGAAACGCTGCCGAGGGCAACTCGGTGGAGCCGGCCAGCTGGCCGGCAAGCCAGGTCGGCGGCGCATTGCCTTCCATCACCGCGATATAGCCGAGCAGGCACACCGGGTGGTAGTGGCGGAGCCAGTAGTACTGCGCTCCCACCATCCGGGCCACCGCCGCCGGCGGTGGATCGGTCAACACCCTGGTCGGATCCCGGCCGGCGGCAGCAAGATCGACCAGCAGCCACTCGTCGTGGTGCAGCTCCTCCTTGATGTGCTTGGCGTAATAGCCGGCCAGGGTGGCTGCAACCGGATCACCAGCCAGCTCGACGCATTGCCGCTGCGCGGCTTGCATCAGCGGTACCGAGGCGCGGATCACCGCGTGCATCACGGTCAGGTAGTCCAGGTACCGTTCGGTGAGCTCGGCCGGTTGCCAGAGCGCCCGCATCACCCGATTCAGCATGGGCATGGCGAGCTGCAGCTTCATCCGCAGCGCCACGCTGGGTCGAATCGATTCCGGCCGGATGACGGTACTCACGCTTCGGCTCCGACCGGTGTGACCTCGGCCGGATCCACCAGCTCGGCATAGCGCGCGCTGCCGTACCGCCGGATCAGCGCGGCGGCACCGGCGTGCTGCTGGAGCAGGCCGGCCTGCTGGTCGAGCAGTGCACCGGTCGGGCCGCCCGCCGACCGAGCCGCGTACTCGGCCAGACCCGGCTGGTCGGACAGCTGACGGCAGCTGTCGCAGTAACCGGTGCAGGTGTCGGGGATACCCAGCTTGGCCTGCAGGTTGAGCGGGCCGGAGGTACGGATCGTGCGCAGGATCGGTGAGCCCAGCAACCGCTCACGAATAGTCGGCCAGCCGTCTGCGCCGATCTGGCCGAGCCGCAGGTGCGCCGGCACCGGCCGGGCGTCGACCAGCCGCTGGTTGCAGCAGGCGAGCACGGTGCCGTCGAAGGCGACCACCGGCCACGCCGCCAGCGCGCAGGGCCGGGGGCCGGCGTCCAAGATGGCCGGCTGGCCGGTCAGCCAGGACGATGCGCGGCCAACCGGCCGTACCTCGCTCACCAGCATCGGCACTTCGGCGCCGAAGGTGCGCCTGACCTCGGCTGTCACGTCGGCCAAGTACGGGTCGTCGGGTCCGTTCCCGAGCACATGCAGGCTCACCGCCTTGCCGTGGTCGAGCAGTTGGCTGAGGCAGGCGAACACGTCGGCCCGGGCGACCTCGCGCTCGTGGAACGCATCCAGGCTGAATGAGATGTGGTCGCAGGCCACCAGCCCGCGCCCGACGTGGATGGGTATCGCGCCGCCGCGGGCGAAGAAGCCGCCGGTCAGCACCGCGGTGGCACTGCCTGCTCGCCGAGCCAAGCCGGCCAGCTCTGCGAGCAGCTCCGGCCGGAGCAGCGGTTCACCACCGGTGAAGAACACCACCGCAGGTGCGGTGTCCGGGGTGATCGAGCCGATGAAGCGGCGCAGCTGATCTGCCTCGAGCTGCTCCGAGTCCATGGTGGAGGTGGTTGAGCAGTGTGCGCAGTGCAGCGGGCAGCGACGGGTAAGCGTGACGAGCAGGCCGGCCCCGGCGACTGGGCGCAGCCCCAATAGGGTGGCCAGCTCCATCCTTACCACCCCTTCGCAAGGCCTTTGGAGAATCAGAGAAGCTTCTCGACCCGCGGTTTGCCGGCGGTTTGAAATCGGTTAATCGCCCAGCGGGAACCGACAGACATACCGCTGCTGTACCGGCTGCGAACCGGCCGTCGGTAGGTATTGCTGACTTTGGTCGGATCGGAGGCGCTGTGCTTACTGTTGACAACGTAGAGACCGCTCCTCGGGAGCGGCTTATCCGCGGTCGCGATCACTGGTGGTTCCTCGGCCCGGGTGGCATCGCCAAGGTCTACCAGCATCATCTTGATAGCGATGGCAGCCTGTTGCCGAAGGCCGAGCAATTCCTTCGGGACGCCGGCCTGTACGCCCTCAAGTCGCATACCAGCTACGCGTTGACCGTGCTCACCAGCACCGACTGCAACCTCGGCTGCGGGTACTGCTTCCAAAACACCGGCCAGGATCTCACGGGCGGCAACCGCCCGCCGCGGATGGCGCACGCCCGGCTCACCACCGAGATGATCGACCGGACGCTCGAGTTCACCGGCCGGCAAATGGCCGCGGCTGGCGTGGATCGATTGACCGTGACGCTCTTCGGCGGCGAGCCGTTGCTTAATTTCCGTGGCTGCCGAGAACTGCTCGCCCGGGCGGCGGACTACGGCCTCATAGGCGCATTGATGGTGACCAACGGGGTGTTGCTGACGCCGCTCATCGCGCGTGAGTTACACGATCGTGGCCTTACCTCGATACAGATCACCTTCGACGGCGAAGCCGGCACTCATGACACCATCCGGGTGCGGCGTTCCGGTGGCGGCACGTTCGACTCGATCGTGCAGAACATGATGCGTGCCGCCGACGCTGCACCGCTGATGTGGCAGCTGCGGGTGAACGTCTCCCACCACAACCGCACGGGTATCAACACACTGATCGAGCAGTTGGCCGATCGGCTCGATCGCAAGCGGTGCTTGCTCTACTTTGCCTGGGTCGACGACATGGGCGTCGGCTACGCCAACGACCTGGCACCTACCGAAGAGCTGGCCGTGGAGTTCGCCGGCTGGAACCGGCGTGCCGCCGAACTGGGCTTCATCCCGTACCGCCCCGGGCCGCGGCAGGCATGCGCGACCTGCTCCTACCGAGATGGCCGGCACGGAGCGGTGGTGCACCCCGACGGGGTGCTGTCCAGTTGCTGGGCAACCGCGGGCATGCCCGGCTGGGAGGTGGGAGACATCGACACCGGATATCTGCCGGCGACCCAGACCGATGGCCGATGGCAAACCTGCGTCGGGATGGGTCAGTCCGAGCAGAACCTCGCAGCATTGGACGGTTTCCGCGATCGCTCTGACGCGATCATCCTGGACGACCTAGCCGCTGCCGGAAAGCTCTAGCCGTGCTGAGAATCAGTAGGCATGCGGTGCTGCGAAATCCCGACTACCTGCGGTATGTCGGCGCTGTCACGGTGTCCAACCTCGGCTCGGCGTCATCCGGCCTGGCATTACCCTTGCTCGCGTTGGCGCTGGGGGCGAGCGTCGGCCAGGTCGGGCTGCTGATCACCTGCGGCCTGGTAGCAGAGATGGCTGCCCGGCTACCGGCCGGTCAGCTTGCCGATCAGTTGGACCGCCGATGGTTGATGCTCGGCGCCGACCTTGCTCGGCTGGCCGCATTCAGCACCATCCCCCTGGTGTGGCTGTTCGGCAGGCCAAGCTATGCGTTGCTCCTGTTCGTCTGCGTGGCCGAAGGAGTATGCGGTGCAATCTTCACGCCGGCGGCCAGCGCCGCGATGCGCGACATAGTTGCCGAGGATGACGAGCTCGCCGGTGCCATCAGCAAAATACAGGCCGGCTACGCCACAGTGGCGCTGGTCGGGCCGGCGCTCGGTGGCTGGCTGTTCAGCATCGGCCCATCGCTGCCCTTCGCCGTCGACGCGGTCAGCTATGCCGTGTCGGCGGCACTGCTGCTGCGGCTGAAAACCCCACCTCCGGCCCGGTTGCCCGAATCCCAGCGCGATCGTCGCTTCACCGCGGGCTGGCGCTGGTTGGCCACCCAACCCGATCTGCTGAGCATCGTGCTCTTCGGCGCGGTGCTCAACCTTGCTTCCGGCGCCGCGTACATCACGCTGGTGCTCGGCCTGCGGGAACGTGGCATGGCCAGCACGACGGTTGGCGTCGTGGTCGCGTGCGGCGGCGGGGGTGCGCTGGTCGGTGCGTTGCTCGCGCCACGACTCATCCGAGTTATGTCGAACAAGGTTCTGCTGTTTGCGGTCGGATCCGCCTGGACCGCTGGAATGGCCGCCTTCATCGGCGCGCCTCCGGTGGTGGTCATCGCTGCGGTATTCGGCGCACTGCTGACCATCTCGCCGGCAAGCGGCGTCCTGATGGGCAAGTCGATACTGAGCCTCGTTCCGCGTGACCTGCTCGGCCGAGTACGAACCGCGATCGATACTGTGCTGTTCGGCATTGCGGTGCTGGCCCCATTACTGGCTGGCGTATCGATCGAGCGCTTCGGCCTGGCTAGGACCTGGCTGATACTCGCCATAGTCGCCGGTATCGGAACCGTCGTGGGGGTGGGACCCCGTTCGCTGAGGCACCACCTGCGGCCAGCGGCTGCGACCTCTTCTGCTGGTACCACGTCGAACACCCTGGCCGCCACCGCATCCGCCGCTGACGTGCAGCTCCAGGCGGAGTAATGACGGCACTTGAGTCGCCACGCCGGAGCTACCCCGCGGCGCCTCGACACGACGTGGTCGAGGTGTTGCACGGTCACCGGATCGTCGACCCGTACCGCTGGCTGGAGGATGCCGGCGATCCCCGCACGGTCGGCTGGTCAGCCGAACAGCACAGATTCTTCCTGGCTGAACGTGACCGATGGTCCCAGCGTGCCGCGATCTCCCAGTTAGTGGAGCAGGCCTTCTCGGGTGCCTCCTACTCGACCCCTCGCTGCTATCGAGGACGGTACTTCTTCACCTACCTGGCCGAAGGCCGAGAGCATCCGATCCTGGTCAGCGAAGTGGGCGGGGTTCGCTCGACACTGCTGGACCCCATCGAGCTGGATCCTTCCGGCGGTACGGTGCTCCAGGCCTGGGAGCCCTCGTGGGAGGGCGAGCTGATCGCCGTCCAGCTCAGTGCCGGTGGCTCGGAGGATGCCACGCTGCAGGTGTTGGAGGTACAGACCGGCGCCGTGGTGGACGGGCCGATCGACCGAGTGCGGAAATCCTCGATCGGTTGGCTGCCGGGAGGACGACAGTTCTACTACGTCCGACGATTGCCTCCGGAACTGCACCCAGGAGAAGAGCGGTATCACCGCCGAGTCTTTGTGCACACGGTGGGCCGGCCGGTAACCGAGGACGTGCTCGTCTTCGGCGATGGCCGGGACAAGCTCGATCATTACAGCCTCGCTGTCGAGCCGGCCGGGCGCTGGCTCAGGATCAGCGCGACGAACGGGACCGCCGAACGAAGGGACGTATGGATCGCGGAGGTAGGCGCGACACCGCACCTATTGAGCCTGATACCGGTCCAAGTAGGTGTGCCGGCGCGAACCCACGTGCATTTTGCGGCTGATTCGGCCGCAGAACTGCTCTATCTCCGCACGTATGCAGATGCCCCCCGTGGCCGGATCATGGTTGCCGATGCCAGTCACCCGGCCCGCGACTGGCGCGAACTGATCGCCGAGGATCCGGAGGCGGTGCTGTCCGATCTGGTGATCCTGGACGCCGCGGGGCTGGCGCAGCCCATTGCACTGGTAACCCGGAACCGGCATGCCATCAGCGAGATCGCGATATTCGACCTGCGGGACGGCAGGTATCTGGGCCTAGTCCCGCTGCCTGGCGTGGGCGCGGTCGGCTCCCTTCGCATCGACCATGCGGATCCAAGCCGAGCGTGGTTCAGCTATACCGACTCGGCGACCCGCGCAGCTGTCCTCTGCTATGACGCCGTCTCCGGGGTTACCGCACCCTGGGCCGTATCGAGCGCGCCTGCGGGAGCTCATGCCGTCATCACTCGGCAGGCGCAGTTCCAATCCGCAGACGGAACCACGGTGCGGATGTTCATCCTTTCCGCGGCCGGGCATCCCGATCGGCCTCGGCCTGCGATCTTGACCGGTTACGGTGGGTTCGGTGCGGCCATGACACCCGGCTATCAACCCGATGCGTGGGCGTGGGTGCAGGCTGGCGGCATCTTCGCCATCGCCTGCCTGCGCGGCGGCGGGGAGGAAGGCGCTGCGTGGCATCGTGCCGGCACCCGGGACGGCAAGCAGAAGGTCTTCGAGGACTTCGACGCGGCGACGGATCATCTGCTGCGCGAAGGCTGGACCAGCCAGGACCAGCTGGGCATCGTCGGCGGTTCGAACGGGGGCTTGCTGGTCGGAGCGGCGCTCACTCGGCATCCGCAGAAATACACCGCGGTGGTCTGTCTCGCACCGCTGCTCGACATGGTGCGCTACGAGAAATTCGGGATGGGCCCGAGTTGGCGCGACGAGTACGGCAGCGCCGCCGATCCAGCCGGTTTGGCTACGTTGCTGGGCTACTCGCCCTATCATGCGGTGCGGCCCGGGACAGCGTATCCGGCTGTGCTGCTGGGCGTATTCGATGCGGACACCCGGGTGGATCCGCTGCATGCGCGCAAGATGTGCGCCGCTTTACAGGCGGCGACCGCTGGTCGAGGACCAATCGTGCTGCGTGCCGAGTCGGGCGTGGGCCACGGATTGCGTGCCAGGACCGCTGCCGTCGAGCTGCTGGTCGACAGCGTGGCCTTCCTCGCCGACGAGCTGGGCCTTGGGATTCCAACAGTCAGTTGCACTGAGTAGCTGCGGTTCCAGGCTGGTCGATCGTTGTCCCATGCGTTCAGGGACCCCATGCTGTCAGACAGGTGGGCCCGGCCTTCGCTGGAGGCCGGGCCCACCGCATACTGTGCGCTAGCCGAGGATCACCCGTAGGTGGTGCACTTGACGATCAGCGTGCCACACGGGTCTTCTTCCTCTTCCAGCTCGTCGTTGTGTGCTACGACCTCTGGATCCTCTTCGGGTCCCTTGGGAAGTGGGGTATCTGACATCGTTTCCTCCGTAGTGAGGGTGACGGATTTGCCGCTGTCAGGCTAAGCAACGTGGGTTGTCGGTAGGTATGTAACCGGTATGTGTATTGCCGGCGGCGACGAGGCATGGTCGATGACCATACGTCTGTGGAATCCCCTGCAATTCCTGGCTATTCAGCCCGTACTGGTGTGCGGCTGTACAGCGCCGACTGCTGAGCGGATCAGCCGGGTGGCCCGGCGCGGGCCGGGCATCGCACGAAGCTCCGCGGATACCGTTACGGCTCTCTTGCTCAATGCATCGATTGCCGCCGGTATCAGCTCAGCTGCCCGTCCATCGGATACCCGCACGAACTCATGAGCGACTCCGGCCCGTACGCAGGCGTCGGTCAGCACCGGCTGCTCGGAGCCGGCTGGTGCCATGAGCAACGGACGGGCCGCCCACAGCGCGGCTGATACTGGCGAGGTGGTGCCACCAGTCATGACCAGTTCCGAGAGCGCAACCAAGCGGCGCATCCAGGGTTTGTGCACCACCGTGATGTCCGCTTTCGGGCTCGCCCGAGGTAAACCCGATCGTCCTGTCTCCACAACGGCCTGGAAGTCGCTGCCGGTGAACAACCTGTTCAGCACGGGCCAAAGGCTGGCGCCACCGATGGTGCCGTCAGCGAAGGTGCGTCCTAGGTGCACGTACACCACGCGCTTGCCGTTCCGCCGCAGCATCTCCGTCACCTGGGACAACTCCTCGGCCGGTGTGCTCGGCTCCCAGAAGCAGGGACCGACCTGGTGGACCTGAGCCGGCAGTTCCGCATCGGGGCATTGCAGGGCGGCGCTGCCGCGTAGCAACAAGCCTGCACCGTAGAGCGGAGCTTCGGGTAGCGCATCGCGTCGCGGTACCAGGCCCTGCTGTTCGCGGGCCGTTCGGTAGAAGTTCAGGACCGATTCGGACCGCCAGCGTCGTAGCGCCACCTGGTCAGGGCCCTCTCGGCCCGAAGTGCGGTAGTTCAAGATGTGTGTGGCGAAGCCGATGACGATCACGGGCAGGTCGAGCAGTTCGCCGGCGAGCATGGCACCCAGGCTCAACGCGGAGGCAACCACCACGTCGGAATGCAGCTCCCGCGCCGTCCGGGCGATGTTGGATACCTGGGCGGCGGAGTCGAGGTACCAGCGGCCCACGCTGAACCCATAGGTTCCGTTGTGTTTCTCCGCCGCGATGTACGTAAGGCCGGCTGCCGCGGCATGGCAGGCGGTGGAGGGCGGTCCGAGCAGGGTGACCTCGTCGCCGCCGGCAGCCAGTTCTCGTCCGATGGCCAATGCCGGATACAGATAACCGGCCTGGCTCATCGGGCAGAGTAGAACCTTCACCGCTCACTCCTGCTGGTATTTACCCCGCTGTCGAGCGCACGTCCTGGGCTGGTTCCAGCTCGATAGCTGGTGGCGTCAGGGGGAGTAGAGGGTGCATTTGACGACCAGCGCATTGCACATCGAAATGTCATCGTCGTACTCCGGCTCGAATGCGCAGAGCGCGATGACCTCGGCCTCGGCGAGTTCACCGTAATCGAATCGCGCAACATCTGGGCTGGCTGGTGTGTCGTCTGACATGGGTATCCCTTCTCGGCGGGGCCAGTCGATCGCCCGGACGGTAGGGACGTTGGGTTCGGGAGCGGTATGGCTGCGGTTGTTCCGCTGCGAGGCCGCCAGCAGCGCCTGCCAGCCCGTCCGGAACAATCGAAGGCGATGAGAGCCTCCCTCGACAAACGGCCAGCCGACGTCGCCGCGATGTTCGACGCGGTGGCCCGGCGCTACGACCTGACCAACAGCGTGCTGTCCTTCGGCCAGGACCGGCGTTGGCGACGCCGGACCCGGCACGCGCTGGCGCTCGGCCCCGGCGAACGGGTGCTGGACGTGGCGGCGGGCACCGGCGTGTCCACCGCGGAACTGGCCCGGTCCGGCGCGCTGGCGGTGGCCAGCGACTTCTCCCTCGGCATGCTGACCGCCGGCGCCAACCGGCCGGGCCGGCGGCAACTGCCGTTCGTGGCGGCGGACGCGCTGCACCTGCCGTTCGCCGATGGTGCCTTCGATGCGGTGACCATCAGCTTCGGCCTGCGCAACGTCATCGATGTGTCGGCCGCGCTGGCCGAGTTCGCCCGGGTGACCAAGCCGGGCGGCCGACTGGTGGTCTGTGAGTTCTCCACGCCGGTGCTGCCGGTCTTTCGCGAGCTGTACCTGAATTACCTGATGCGGGCGCTGCCCTGGATCGCCCGGCGGGTCGCCAGCAACCCGGATGCCTACGTCTACCTGGCCGAGTCGATCCGCGGCTGGCCGGATCAACCCAGCCTGGCGGCTCGCATCGCCGGCGCGGGCTGGTCCGACGTCCACTGGCGCAACCTGACCGGCGGAGTGGTCGCGCTGCACCGGGCACAGCGCGGCTGACGGCTGGCGCAGCGCGGCTGACGGCTGGCGCAGCGCGGCTGACGGCTGGCGCAGCGCGGCTGACGCTGGCACAGCGCGGCTGATCGAACCCCGACTTGAATTAGTTGCGGCAAGCAGCTAATTTAGTTGCGTGGAGCAAACAAATAAGGTGACTCGGATGCGGGTGACCGACCCGGAGCGAGAGCCGATCGACGGCCTGGACACGCTGGAGCGGGAGTTCCGCCGGTTCGCGCTGAACCTCAGCCGCTACAAGCATCAGATCGGGGACGGCCGGCTTGACCGGCTGGCGTTGATCATCCTCGGTGGGCTGTCCCATTGCGGCCCGTCCCGGCTCTCCGCGCTCGCCGAGCACAGCGGGTTCGACCCGTCGACCGTCTCCCGCCAGGTCGCCGACCTGGAGAAGAGCGGCCTGCTGGAGCGCACCACCGACCCGGACGACCGGCGCGCCGTGCTGCTCAAGGCCAGCCCCAAGGGCAAGCGACTGCTGCAGCGACTGGAGGCCGGCCGCCGGCAGCGCATCGAGCGACTGGTCGGCGACTGGACCGAGCAGGAGATCGTCACCTTCGCCACGCTGCTCGGCCGGTTGAACGCCGCCAGCGAACAGCACTACGACCAGAACGCCCAGGAACTGCAGCAGGAGCTCAACCATGGCTGAAACCCAAGTCCGCGTCGCATCCGAAGACTCCGGGGCGCTGTCCTACCGGCAGATCATGCTGATCCTGTCCGGCCTGATGCTCGGCATGTTCCTCGCCTCGCTGGACCAGACCATCGTGTCCACCGCGATGCGGACCATCGCCGACAAGCTGAACGGTCAGACCAACCAGGCCTGGGCGACCACCGCCTACCTGGTCACCTCGACCGTCTCCACCCCGCTGTACGGCAAGTTGAGTGACATGTACGGGCGGAAGAAGTTCTACCTGTTCGCCATCTCCATCTTCCTGGTCGGCTCGGCGCTGTCCGGCATGTCCAACTCGATGATCCAACTGGCCTCGTTCCGCGCGGTGCAGGGCCTCGGTGCCGGTGGCCTGATGGCGCTGGCCTTCGCGATCATCGCCGACGTCGTCTCCCCGCGTGAGCGGGCCAAGTACCAGGGTTACTTCATGGCGGTGTTCGCCACCTCCTCGGTGCTCGGACCAGTGCTCGGCGGCCTGCTGGCCGGCCAGGATCACCTGCTCGGCTTCGACGGCTGGCGCTGGGTGTTCTACGTCAACCTGCCGATCGGACTCGTCGCGCTGTCGGTGGTCAGCCGCTACCTCAACATCACGCACGTCCGCCGGGAACACCGCATCGATTACGCCGGTGCGATCTCGCTGGTGCTGGGCATCGCCTCGCTGCTGATCGTCTCCGAACAGGGACGGGACTGGGGTTGGGGATCCGGCCGGGCGCTGGTCTGCTACCTGATCGGCGCGCTGCTGCTGGTGGCGTTCGTGGTCCAGGAACGGCGGGTCGGTGACGAGGCGATCCTGCCGCTGAAGATGTTCAACCACCCGGTGTTCAGCGTGGCCTCGCTGATGAACTTCATCATCGGTATGGGCATGTTCGGCGGCATCATCTGCCTGCCGCTGTACATGCAGATCGTGAAGGGGTTCTCGCCCACCCGGTCCGGCCTGTCGCTGCTGCCACTGATGGTGGGCATGATGGTGGTGGCGATGACCAGCGGTGTGATCACCGCCAAGACCGGCCGGTACAAGATCTTCCCGATCATCGGCAGCGGCGTGCTGATCGTGGCCCTGCTCGGGCTGTCCCGAATCCACTTCGACACCAGCTACAGCCGGCTGATCCCGCTGATGCTGCTGCTCGGCGCCGGCCTCGGCTGCTGCATGCAGACGCTGGTGCTGGCCACCCAGAACGCCGTGCCGCCGACCCAGATGGGCGTGGCCACCTCCTCGGCCACCTTCTTCCGGTCGATGGGCGGCACGTTCGGCACCGCGGTGTTCCTCACGATCTTCTTCTCCGGCGCGACCAGCCGGGTCGGCCACAACGTGCAGGCCGTTGCCGGCACGCCGGCCTTCCAGTCGGCACTGCGGAATCCGGACAACTCCACGATCGCCCACGCCTTGCAGGCCATGAAGCCGGCTCGACCAGCCAGTTGAACGACACCAGCTTCCTCAAGCACGGCGCGCTGGTGCTGCGCGAACCGTTCCTGTCCGGCTTCTCCGGCGCGATGGACCGGGTGTTCCTGGTGGCGGCGGCGGTCGTCCTGCCGGCGTTCGTACTGTCCTTCTTCCTCAAGGAGGTCAAGCTGCGGATGGAGTCGGGCCTGCAGGCGCAGGCTGCCGAGCGGGCGGCCGCGGCGGCCCAGGCCGAGCACGCCGCGCTGTAGTTCCACTTATCTCATAAGCACGAAGTCCCGCACCGGGGAGCTGCCCGGGTGCGGGACCTCGTGGCTAAGCGGTGCCCAAGCCGTGGCTAAGCCGACCGAGGTGGGACGTCCCTAGTGACGTCCCTAGTGCGGAACCGCGCCAGGGTTGTCGATCAGCCGCTGCCGGCTCGCCGCGATCTCGGCCTCCGCGTCGGCGCGTCCCACCCAGGAGGCACCCTCGACGCTCTTGCCCGGCTCCAACTCCTTGTACACCTCGAAGAAGTGCTGGATCTCCAGCCGATCGAACTCGGGCAGGTGGTGGATGTCGCGCAGGTGCTCCAGCCGCGGGTCGTTGGCCGGCACGCAGAGCACCTTGTCGTCGCCACCCTTCTCGTCGGTCATCCGGAACATGCCGATCGCCCGGCAGGCCACCAGCACACCGGGAAACAGCGGATCGCCCTGCAACAGCACCAGCGCGTCCAGCGGATCGCCGTCCTCGCCGAGGGTGTTCTCGATGTAGCCGTAATCGGCGGGGTACTGGGTCGAGGTGAACAGCGTCCGGTCCAGCCGGATCCGGCCCGACGCGTGATCGACCTCGTACTTGTTGCGGCTGCCCTTGGGAATCTCGATCAGTACGTCGAATTCCTCCATGGCTCCTCTTCTCGAACACCGGCCTGGCACGCGGGTTGCGTTGCGGCTCAGCGCGGCGCCGCCGACCACTATTGTGACCTACCGTGACGGCCCCGCGTACCGCAAGCCTGCGGGCCGTGCTGCTGGTCCTGCTGGCCTGCCTACTCGCCGTCCTGGGTTACCTGGCGGTGGTCTGGTCACGGCAGTACCTGGCGAACCGCAACTTCCATCCGATCCGGGTGCCGGCAGCCGCCGCCCCGGCCGCGGCTGTCGGTGATGCGCTGTCCACCGCCGCCCCCGCCGCCATTCCGACCGGCGGCCAGGCGCCCGAGCCGACCGCCGACGGGGTGGCCGCCGCGCTGGCCGGCCCGCTGGCGGCTCCCGAACTCGGACCCTCGGTGTCGGCCCAGGTGCTGGACGCGGGGACCGGCGATCCGCTGTTCGCCCACCGTGCCGACGCCTCGGTGGCGCCGGCCTCGACCAGCAAGCTGCTCACCGCGGCGGCGGTGCTCACCGTCCACCGGGCCACCGACCGGTTCACCACCCGGGTGGTGGCCGGCGCCGAACCGGGCAGCGTGGTGCTGGTCGGCGGTGGCGACCCGACCCTGTCGGCCGCGGCGGCGGGGCAACAACCGACCTAGCCGGAGGCCGGCCGGATCTCCGAACTGGCCAGCCGGGTCCGGGCCGCACTCGGTGGCATGCCGGTGACTCGAGTACTGGTCGACGACTCGCTCTTCAGCGGACCGACGACCGCGCCCGGCTGGGCGCCGGAGGACACGCCGTCCAGCTATGCCAGCCCGATCACCGCAGCCATGGTGGACGGCGGCCGGGACGCGCCGGGCGCACCGAACCGATCGGCCAGCCCGCAGTTGGCTGCCGGGGCGGCGCTGGCCCAGGCGCTCGGCGGAGCGCAGGTCAACCTCGGCAACGGCGCACCGGCCAACGCCCGGGTCCTCGGCTCCGTGCAGTCCGCCCCGGTCGGCGTGCTGGTCGAGCAGATGCTGCGGGATTCCGACAACGTGTTGGCCGAGGTGCTCGCCCGGCAGGTCGCGCTGGCGGCGCACCAACCGGCCTCCTTCGCCGGCGCGGCGGCCGCCATCCGGGACACGCTGGCGCCGCTGGGCATCGTGGTGGGCACCGGCATGCGGGACGGCAGCGGGCTCTCCGTGCTGGACCGGATACCGGCCAGCGCGCTCAGCCAGGTGCTGGTGCGGGCCGAGGCGAGCGATCAGTCGAGATTGCGGCCGGTGCTCAGCGGGTTGTCGGTGGCCGGCTGGGACGGGTCGTTGGTCGAGCAGGGCCGGTTCACCGGCTCGGCGGCGGGCGCCGACGGCGCCGTCCGGGCCAAGACCGGCAGCCTGACCGGCGTGTCGGCGATGGCCGGGGTGCTGACCGACGCCGACGGCCGGCAGCTGATCTTCGTCTTCGTGGCGGATCGGGCACCTTCGGAAGGCCCGACCCGGGTAGCCATCGACAACCTGGCCGCCGCCCTGGTGCACTGCCGCTGCCGCTAGCCAGCCACCGCTAACCCCGGTCGAGTGGTCACTTTGAGCTCGAGTGGCCGGATGTAGCCGACCACTCGAGCGGCAACCGACCACTCGCGCCGCGGGGCGGCGCCGGCAGCGGCAGCCCGACGGGCCGGTGGGCGGCGCCGGTAGCGTGGAGGAATGACATCGCTGATCGACTGGTCGGTGGCCGGGCGAACCGCCCGTGCGCTGCTGCCGGCTCCTCCGGAGGTGACTCCGGCCGAGGCCGCCGCGGTGGTGTCGGAGCTCCAGCAGGCCACCGTGCGGGCCGCCGGCCACGTCGCCGAACTCACCCGGCTGACCGAGCCGCCGATCACCGCGGCCACCGTGGTGGTGGACCGGCTCGGCTGGGTGGACGCGAACACCCGCAGCATGTCGACGGTGATGGATCCGCTGGCCAACCGATTGATGGCCGCCCGGCCGCCGGGCCGGCTGACCGCCAAGCTCGGTGGCAGCGCGACCGGCGCGCAGGCCGGCGCGGTGCTCGCCTTCCTGTCCGGCAAGGTGCTCGGCCAGTTCGAGTTCTTCTCGGTGGACAAAGGGCAACTGTTGCTGGTGGCGCCCAACATCGTGGCCGTCGAGCGCACGCTGCGGGTCAACCCGACCGACTTCCGGTTCTGGGTGTGCCTGCACGAGGTCACCCACCGGGTGCAGTTCACCTCGATCGGCTGGCTGCGCCAGCACATGCTGGAAGAGATCAGCGCACTCACCGACGCGCTGGATCTGGATCCGGCCGCGGTGGCCGAGCGGCTCCGCTCCGCGGTCGGTGAGTTGGCCAAGCTGGTCCGCGGGCAGGGCGACAGCGCCGGGCTGATGGCCGCGCTGGCCTCGCCTCGCGCCCGAGAGGTGATGGATCGGCTGACCGGCTTCATGTCGCTGGTGGAAGGGCACGCCGAGTACGTGATGAACGCGGTTCCGGCCAGCGTGATCCCGTCCCAGCCGGATATCGAGCGCAAGTTCGCCGAGCGGCGCCGGCGCGGCGGCAACCCGCTGGACCGGCTGCTGCGCTCATTGCTCGGCATGGAGGCCAAGACCAAGCAGTACACCCAGGGCTCGCAGTTCGTCCGGACGGTCGTCGAGCAGATCGGTCTGGACGGCTTCAACGCCGTCTGGACCTCGCGCGAGACGTTGCCGACCAAGGCGGAGATCACCACGCCGGGCGACTGGATCAAGCGCGTGCACGGCTGAGTCGATGGGACCGCATCCCGCCGTGGCGGCCGTCCGGCTGTCGGTACGGCAGGCGCTGGCCAGGGTGCCGGCTGATCGGCTGCCCTACGCGGCATGTTCCGGTGGCGCTGACTCGGTGGCGCTGGCCTCCGCACTGGCCTTCGAGGCGCGCGCCGCCCGCCGACCGGCCGGTCTGGTCACCGTCGATCACGGCCTGCAGCCGGGCTCGGATCGGCAGGCGGCCGCGGTCGCCGAGTTGGGTTACCAACTGGGGCTGGATCCGGTACTGCAGTTGTCGGTGCAGGTCGGCGACGCCGGTGGCCCGGAGGCGGCTGCCCGTACCGCCAGGTACGCCGCACTGCGACCGCTGACCGAACACGGCGTGGTGTTGCTCGGTCACACCGCGGACGACCAGGCCGAAAGCGTGCTGCTCGGGCTGGGCCGCGGCTCCGGGATCCGCTCGATCGCGGGCATGCGCCCCGCCGAACGCGGCTATCTGCGGCCGTTCCTCGGGCTGCGCCGGGCCGACACCGAGGCCGCCTGCGCCGCGCTCGGGCTGGCGGTCTGGCAGGACCCGCACAACCTCGACCCGCGGTTTCGCCGGGTCCGGCTGCGCACCGAGGTGCTGCCGCTGCTGGAGGAGGTGCTGGCCGGCGGCGTCACCGAGGCATTGGCCCGCACCGCCCAGCAACTGCAGGACGACCTGGACGCGCTGCGGCTGCTGGCCGATCGGATCTACACCCAGGCGCACCGCTCGGACGGCCTGCAGGTCTCGGCCCTGCAGGGCCAGCCGCGCGCGCTCACCAGCCGGGTGCTCAAGCGCTGGGCCGAGGAGGGCGGAGCCGGCCCGTTGACCGCCGAACACGTGCGCCAGTTGGCTCGCCTGGTCACCGACTGGCACGGCCAGGACGGCATCGACCTGCCGGGCGGTTATCGGGCCTGTCGGGCGTCCGGCAGACTGGTGCTCGAACTGGCCAAGACCGCCGATGCGGCCCGCCGGGACATCCGGCCCCTGACCCGAGACAAAGTACGGGAGTGAGCGTGTCCGTTCTGGACGACGACATCGAGACGACGGTGGTGTCCGCCCGCCAGATCCAGGAGAAGATCGCCGAGCTGGCGGCCAAGATCGACGCCGACTACGCCGACCGGGAGCCGCTGCTGGTGGGTGTGCTCAAGGGCGCCGTGATGTTCATGTCGGACCTCGCCCGGGCGCTGACCCGGCCGTCCGCCATGGAGTTCATGGCCTGCAGCTCCTACGGCTCGTCGGCCACCTCGTCCGGTGTGGTCCGGATCCTGAAGGACCTGGACCGGGACGTCTCGGGGCGAGACATCCTCATCGTCGAGGACATCATCGACTCCGGGCTCACCCTGTCCTGGCTGCTGAAGAACATCCAGGCGCGCAATCCGGCCTCGGTGGAGGTGGTGGCGCTGCTGCGCAAGCCGGATGCGATCAAGATGCCGGTGCCGGTGCGCTACGTCGGCTTCGACATCCCCAACGACTTCGTGGTCGGCTATGGACTCGACTACGACGAGCGGTACCGGAACCTGCCTTACATCGGTCGGCTGAAGGCCTCGGTCTACCAGACCTGAGTCCGGCGAATCGGCCTATCCGCATGCCGCGCCTTCCGGACAAATGCCACTTAACTGACCGATTCGCCCGAGCGGTGCCGAGTAGGGATGCAGACGCCGTGCACACAGGTTGGCGGTATCTCACATATCCTTGTCGCTAGGAACTCGCTGCCGTCCTGCCGCGTTCGTCACAGTGCGGGCATCAGCATCGCCCGCGGGAACCGAGCACTAGGCACGCTGGTTTCATCTGCCCCGGCCCCGATCAGGAGGAAACGCCCGGCGTACTCGCTACACGGGCGCACGCACTATGGATCGCAAACGACTAGCCCGCTCTCCGCTGTTGTGGATTGCCGTCGGTCTCGTCTTCATCTTCCTGGTCTCCCAGGTGGTCTCCGGCGGCAGTGACTACAAGTCGGTCAAGACGTCAGAGGCGCTGGCCCAGATCGATGCCGGAAACGTCAAATCGGCCACCATCCACGACAAGGAAGACTCGATCGACCTGGACCTGAAGAGTCCGGTCAACGGCCACAGCAAGATCAGTGCCAGCTATCCCGACGCCGCCAGCCTGACCGTGTTCAACGAGGTCCGGGGCAAGCTGCCGCCGAACGGCCTCGCGGTGAAGATCACCAAGGAGAACGCGCTGCTCTCGGTGCTGCTCTCCCTGCTGCCCATCGTGTTGATCGGGCTGTTCCTGTTCTTCGTGATGTCGAACCTGCAGGGCGGCGGTTCGAAGGTGATGAGCTTCGGCCGGTCCAAGGCCAAGCTGGTCAGCAAGGACACCCCCAAGACCACCTTCGCCGACGTGGCCGGTGCCGACGAGGCGATCGAGGAACTGCAGGAGATCAAGGACTTCCTGGCCAACCCGGCCCGCTATCAGGCGATCGGCGCGAAGATTCCCAAGGGCGTGCTGCTCTACGGCCAGCCGGGTACCGGTAAGACGCTGCTGGCCCGGGCGGTCGCCGGTGAGGCCGGGGTGCCGTTCTACTCGATCTCCGGCTCCGACTTCGTGGAGATGTTCGTCGGCGTCGGCGCGTCCCGGGTCCGTGATCTGTTCGAGCAGGCCAAGGCGAACGCGCCGGCCATCGTCTTCGTCGACGAGATCGACGCCGTCGGTCGGCATCGCGGCGCGGGCATGGGCGGCGGCCACGACGAGCGGGAACAGACCCTGAACCAGTTGCTCGTCGAGATGGACGGCTTCGACGTCAAGGGCACGGTCATCCTGATCGCAGCGACCAACCGACCGGACATCCTGGATCCGGCGCTGCTGCGGCCGGGCCGGTTCGACCGGCAGATCGCGGTCTCGCCGCCGGACATCATCGGCCGCAAGGCCGTGCTGGACGTGCACTGCAAGGGCAAGCCGCTGGCCGCGGACGTGAACCTGGAGACCATCGCCCGGCGTACCCCCGGCTTCACCGGCGCGGATCTCGCCAACGTGGTCAACGAGGCGGCGTTGCTGACCGCCCGCCAGGGTGGCCGGCTGATCACCAACGAGGCGCTGGAAGAGGCCATCGACCGGGTGATCGCCGGACCTGAGCGCAAGACCCGCGCAATGAGCGACAAGGAGAAGCGGGTCACCGCCTATCACGAGGGCGGCCACGCGCTGGCCGCCTGGGCGATGCCGAACCTGGACCCGGTGCACAAGGTGACCATCCTGCCGCGCGGCCGTTCGCTCGGGCACACCCTGGTGCTGCCGCTGGAGGACCGCTACACCCAGACCCGGGCCGAGATCCTGGACCAGCTGGTCTACGCCCTGGGCGGCCGGGCGGCCGAGGAACTGGTATTCCACGAGCCGACCACCGGCGCGTCCAACGACATCGAGAAGGCCACCGCGCTGGCCCGGTCGATGGTCACCGAGTACGGGATGAGCGCGAAGCTGGGCGCGGTCAAGTACGGCTCGAACGACTCGGAGCCGTTCCTGGGCCGCGACTACGGGCACCAGCGCGACTACTCCGAGGAGATCGCCGCCTGGATCGACGAGGAGGTCCGGGGCCTGATCGAGGCCGCGCACGACGAGGCCTGGGAGATCCTGGTGCAGTACCGCGACGTGCTGGACAGCCTGGTGCTGGAACTGGCCGAGCGGGAAACCCTGAACAAGGAGGACCTGGAGCGGATCATGGCGCCGGTGCACAAGCGGCCGCCACACTCCACCTTCGCCGGCTTCGGCAAGCGAACGCCGTCCGATCGGCCACCGGTCGAAATCCCGGCCACCGTCCGGCCCGAGCCGGCCCGCACCGCGCTGAACGGGTCGAGTTCGGCCAACGGCGCCGGTGTCCCCGGTGCGGCCGGCTCGGCTGCCGCCGGCTCGGCCAACGGGCATTCGCCGACGGGCCCGGCCGATTCCGGCTCCGGTGAGCCGCAACCGGTGAGCCCGGCCGGCTACCCGGCTGCGGATTATCCAGTCGCACCCGGCTATCCGGCCACGTCCGGCTATCCGACGGCGCCCAGCTACCCGGCCGCGCCGGCCCAGCCTGGCTACCCGTCAGGTGGCTACCCGACGGCACCGGACTATCCGGCGGCGCCGGGTTACCCGCCGCCGTCGGCGTACCCACATGCCCCCGGCTATCCGCCGCCGTCGGCGTACCCGCCGGTTGAGGACCAGCCCAGCCAGCCTGGCTACACACCGGTGGACGGTCCGGCCGAGCCGAGCTACCCGCCGCCGGGCTATCAACCGCCGCCCGGCCCGCCGTCGTCCGGCCAGTCCGGGGCAGGCCAGTCCGGGGCAGGATCGCACGCCGCGCCGGAACCCGCCGGGGACGCCGACCACGAGACCAAGCGGCTGCCGGCCGTCGATCCCGACCAGTCGCATTGGCCGTTCGGCTCCGGCGACGATCGTCGCTGAGCGGGCACGGCTGTACCGACATATGGCTGACATCGACCTGGCGCGCGCCGAGGCGGCCGTTCGGGAAATGCTGATCGCGATCGGCGAGGATCCGGATCGGGAGGGGTTGCGCGCCACCCCCGGCCGGGTGGCGCGCTCGTTCGTGGAGATCTACGCCGGCTTGCACGTCGACCCGGACTCGGTGCTGCAAACCACCTTCGACGAGGACCATGACGAGCTGGTGCTGGTCAAGGACATCCCGCTGTATTCGACCTGCGAACATCACCTGGTGCCCTGGCACGGCACCGCCGCGGTCGGCTACATCCCGGGCGTCGACGGACGGATCACCGGGTTGTCCAAGCTGGCCCGGCTGGTGGACCTGTATGCCAAGCGGCCCCAGGTGCAGGAGCGGCTGACCAGCCAGGTGGCCGACGCGATGATGGCCAAGCTCGAGCCGCGCGGGGTGATCGTGGTCGTGGAGGCCGAACACCTGTGCATGGCGATGCGTGGCATCCGCAAGCCCGGCTCGCGGACGGTGACCTCGGCGGTGCGCGGCATCATGCAGAGCGACCCGCGATCCAGGTCCGAGGCGATGAGCCTTATCATCGGCCGATGAGCCGGTCCGGTCTCCCGCACCGCGAGGACCGGATCGTGGTGATGGGCGTGCTCAACGTCACCCCCGACTCGTTCTCCGACGGTGGTCGCTACACCAACCTCGACGACGCGCTGGCGCACGGCAGGCTGATGGCCGAGGAGGGCGCCGACCTGATCGACGTGGGTGGTGAGTCGACCCGGCCCGGTGCCGACCGGGTGCCGGCCGAGGAGGAGGCGCGCCGGGTGCTGCCGGTGATCAGCCGGCTGGCGGCCGAGGGGCTGCTGGTCAGCGTCGACACCTACCGTGCGGCTGTGGCCGAACGTGCCCTGGCGGCCGGCGCGACGGTGGTGAACGACGTCTCCGGCGGACTGGGCGATCCGGACATGGCCCGAGTGGTCCGGGAGGCCGGCTGCCCATGGATCCTGATGCATTGGCGCGGGCATTCCCGGGACATGACCGCGCTGGCCAGCTACGCCGACGTGGTGGCCGAGGTCCGTGCCGAACTGCTCGCCCGGGTGGACGCGGCGTTGGCCGCCGGTGTCGCGGTCGAGAAGCTGGTGCTCGACCCGGGCCTCGGTTTTGCCAAGCGGGCCGAGCACAACTGGTCGTTGCTGGCGCATTTCGAGGCCTTGATCGGCATCGGGCTGCCGGTGCTGCTCGGCGCGTCCCGCAAGTCCTTCCTCGGCCGGCTGCTGGCCGATCCCGCCGGTGAGCCACGACCCAGCTGGGGACGGGAGGATGCGACCGTCGCGCTGACCACCTTCGCCGCGCTCAACCAGGCCTGGGGGGTACGGGTGCATCAGGTCCGGCCGAACGTGGACGCCGCACTCACCGTGGCGGCCCTGCAGGCGGCGAAGTGACCGACCGGATCCACCTGACCGGCCTGCGGGTGCGCGGTCGGCATGGCGTCTTCGACTTCGAGCGCGCCGAGGGCCAGGACTTCGTGGTGGACGTCGCGCTGGAACTCGACACCGAACCGGCCGCCGCGTCTGACGAGCTGTCCGACACCGTCCACTACGGCGAGCTGGCCGAGGCGCTGGCCGCGGTGGTGGCCGGCGAGCCGGTCAACCTGCTGGAGACACTGGCCGCGCGGTTGGCCGAGACCTGCCTGGCCGATCAACGGGTAACGGCTGCCACGGTGACCGTGCACAAGCCGCAGGCACCGATACCGCTGAGCTTCACCGACGTCGCGGTCAGCATTCGACGGGAGCGGCAGCCGTGAGCTCGCAGCCACTCGCCGGCGGCGGGCATGCTGGCGAGCGGGGCACCGGATGAGCCGCGCGGTGCTGTCCATCGGCTCCAACATCGATGACCGGCTCGGCTACCTGCAGGCGGCCGTGGATGGCCTCGCGGAGCACCTGGTGGTGGTCTCACCGGTGTTCGAGACGCCGCCGTGGGGGCCGGTGGCCCAGCAGCCGTTCCTGAACGCGGTGCTGATCCTGGACGACCCGGAGGCGACGCCGGCCGACTGGCTCGCTCGCAGCCAGCGCTGCGAGCAAGCGGCCGGACGAACCCGCGAGGTCAGGTGGGGACCGCGGACACTGGACGTGGACGTGATCACGGTGGACGACGTGACCAGCAATGATCCGACGCTCACGCTGCCGCATCCACGGGCCGCCGAGCGGGCGTTCGTGCTGGTGCCGTGGTGGGCGGCCGACCCGGAGGCGGTGCTGCCAGGGCACGGCAGCGTGCTCGCCCTGATGGAGGCGCTGCCGGCTGAGGAGGTGGCTGCGGTGCGGATGCGGCTGGATCTGGGGCTGCGTCGGTGAATCGATGAACCGGCGGCTGAGTCGGATGCTGCGCCGGTGAGCCGGCGGCTGAGTCGGATGCTGCGCCGGTGAACCGACGCACGAGACCCTCGGACCTGCTGATCCCGTTCCTGGTGGTCGGGGTGCTGAGCTACCTGCTGCTGCAGGCGGCGTACGACTCGCTGCCACCGTTCCGGTGGTTCACCGCGGTGCCGATCGGGGCGCTCGCGCTGATCGAGTTGGTGCTGGCAAACCGGGTGCGCGGGGCCGTCCGTCATCGCCCGCAGGCGCGACCGATGACCGCGCTGGCGGTGGCGCGGGCCGTCGCGCTCGGCAAGGCCAGCGCGCTGGTCGGCGCCGCCATCGCCGGTGCCGCGTTTGCCCTGATGTCATACGTATTACCGGACGCCGGACGTACCGCCGCGGCTGGGCACGACCTTCGGGTGGGCCTGGTGCTGCTCGTGGTTACCGTGCTGTTGTTGGCGGCCGGCTTGGTGTTGGAACGCGCCGGAGTCGATCCGGCCCACCGGTGATCGGTCGCGGCACGCCTCGCTGACCCGGTCCGATCCTGGCGGGCTCGCTAGACTCCGTCGCATGCCACGCAGCAAGCCCGGGACCCGGCGGGGGTGGCTGCGCTCGCTGGTCACCCTGGTCGCCGCCCTGCTCGGCCTGGCGGCGGTCTGCCTGGTGGTGTTCGGAACCACCCAGAAGCAGCTGCAGATCGGGGTGCTGCTCGGCCTGTGGGGTGGGTTGCTCGGCGCCTTTCTGGTCGTCGGTTCCCGGCGCAGCCAGTCGGAGCAGGCGGCCCAACTGGCCGAGGTGGAACGGCGGGCGCGCGAACTGCACGAGGCCCAGTTGCAGGTTTCCCAATTGCAGCAAGCCCAACTCGCCGCTGCCGACGAGGCGCGTAACCGCCAGGAGGTGGAGCTGCGCAAGCTCGGCGAGTTGCAACTATCCCGGGAGACGGCCACCCGCCGGGAGGCTGACCTGCATCTGGAACTGTCGCTGCGGCGCGAGATCGAACGCGTGATGAACGAGCAGCTCGGCCTGCTGCGCAACGAGGTCGCGGCGTTGCGAGCCGAGGTGGTGGACAAGCTCGGCGGCCAGTTGCGGCTGGAACGGATCGAGACGACCAGGCTGATCGGCTCCGACCTCGAAGCCCTGCAGCATGAGATCCGCCGGCTCGCCGGCCAGGAGGGGGTCGGCTCGACATCGGCGCAACTCGCCCGGGCGAGGCCGGCGATCATGGCCGGCCGCGGTGATCTGGTGGAGGCCGAGCAGTCGCCACCGGTCTGGTCGCAGCCGACGGTGGTGCGCGCCGAGCCCGCTCGGGTCGCCGAGCCCGCTCGCGTTGCCGAGCCCGCTCGGGTTGCCGAGCCTGCTCGGGTCGCGGAGCCCGCTCGGGTTGCGGAGCCCACTCGGGTTGCCGAGCCCGCTCGGCTGATCGAACCGAGCCGGTCGGACGAGCCGCTTCCAGCGGCCGAACCGAGTCGAATGCCTGAGCCGAGTCTGGCCCAGTCGGGTCGCATGGCCGAGCCGGGACGGATGCCCGAGCCGGGTCGGATGACTGAACCGGGTCGGATGCCCGAGCCAGGTCGGATGGCTGAGCCGGGTCGAATGGCCGAGCCAAGTCGATCGGCCGAGCCGACCGATGGAACGGGTACCCGCCCGAGCGAACAGGCACCGGTCGTCGTCGAGCCACCGGTCTCGTTCGAGAACGGCCCCGCCGGTCAGCGGCAGCAGCCTGCGCCGTCGGATCCGTTCGACCTGTTCGCCGGCCTGCCGAGGCTCAGCCCGTTGCCGGCCGACCTCGACCTGATTCCGGATTCGCCACCGGCCGCCAGCCCGGCGGGGCCGGCCGGCCACGATGCCGCTGGCGGCGAGCAGTCGGTCGCCGGTTATCACGGTCGCCGGCGGGCAACGGAGGACGACGGCTCGTCCACGCCGCCGCCCGGTGGCCGCCGCCGCGCTCCGGACGACGCTCCGGACGACCTGCTGGCCCGGATCCGGCGGTCGTAGCCCCGCTGCGGCCGACCGCATCGTGCGGCGGCCGAGGGTGCCGAAGCGCGAGCCCTCGCAAGCCGGGCGTGCCGGCCGAAGGTCAACCCATCGTCTTCGCTCCGTCGAGCGATTCCCTGATGATGTCGGCGTGTCCGGCGTGTTGGGCGGTCTCGGCAATGATGTGCAGCAGTACTCGGCGGGCGGACCAGGCGGCTCCGGGCGCGAACCACGGCGCCTCGGGTAGCGGGTGGCTGGCGTCTAGGTCGGGCAGGCTGCGGACCAGTTCCTCGGTGGCAGCGGCCGTCTCGGCGTAGCGCTCGAGCAGCAGGTCGATGGTTTCCTGCTCGGTCGGTTCGAAGGTCGAGGCGTAGGCGGCCACGTCGGTGTTGGCGTTTCCCATCGCGCTCGGGCCTTCGCTGATGAACCGGGCCCATAGCCGTTCGGTCGCGGTGACGTGCTTGATCAACCCGCCGAGGGTGAGGGTGCTCGCGGTGGTTCGCTGCCGGGCTTGATCGTCGGAGAGGTCGCGCAGGGTATGCCGTAGGAAGAACCGGTGTTTGTCGAGCGTCTCCAGCAGGTCGGCTTGCTCGCGGGTGGTTACTTCGGTCATGGCTGCTCCTTGGTCTCGGACTGGACGAGCACAGCACCACGCTAAGCAGAAAAGATGTCAGAACCTGACCTCAATTGGCGGCAGTATTGGCTCGTGCCCGATTCAACCGCGCGCTTGCTCCGGCTGCTGTCCCTGCTGCAGACCCATCGGTACTGGCCGGGCGGGGAGTTGGCGAACCGGTTGGCGGTCTCGGTACGCACGCTGCGCCGTGATGTGGATCGGCTGCGCGAGCTCGGCTACCCGGTGCAGGCCCAGCGAGGCGTGGCCGGCGGCTACCAGCTGGCTGCCGGTGCCGCCCTGCCGCCGCTGGTGCTCGACGACGAGGAGGCGGTGGCCCTGGCCGTCGCGCTGATGAACGCCGCCGGCAGCTCGGTGGCCGGCATCGCCGAATCCGCGGTGAGCGCGCTGGCCAAGGTGACCCAGGTGCTGCCGCGGCGGCTGCAGCGGCGGGTGGCCGCCGTCCGCGGGATGACCGAACCGGTCGGGCCACCAGCCACGGTGGCCACCGTCTCACCAGCGGTCCTCGCCACGGTGGCACAGGCGTGCCGGGACAGCGACCGCATCGAGTTCGGTTACCTCGCCGCCGCCGGCACACCGACCGAGCGGCGGGTCGAGCCGCACCGGCTGGTGTCCCTCGGCCGGCGCTGGTACCTGGTCGGTTATGACCTGACCCGGCACGAATGGCGCACCTTCCGGCTGGATCGGCTGCGCGAGCCACGTCCCACCGGCGTCCGGTTCGCTCCGCGCCGGTTACCCGCGCCGGATGCGGCGAGTTTCGTACGTGCCGGATTGCGCGAGGCGCCGACGCCGTATCGGATAACCGCGGAAATCGCGGCGTCGGCAGAACACGTCCGGGATCGGATCGGGCGCTGGGCGGAGGTCGATCCTCGATCCGAAAGCCATTGCACGGTACGGATTCGTACCGATTCCATGGATTGGGCGGTACTGGCCCTCGGAATGGTCGGCGCTGACTTTCGGGTGACCGGCCCGTCCGAATTCTCCGCATATCTCGGACACTGGGCCGACCGGCTGGCCCGAGCCGCCAAGCGGACAACGCCCGACTGAAAACACATCGGGCGATTATTGTCAGCAACACCAATGATTCGTCCGCGTCAAGTGTCTTCGCTCCCGGATGCCGGACGGCTCCCGACATCAAAAGGTGTATGGCGGGTTGACCCGCCACCTCGCATATCAGACATGTGGCCGACGGATCGATGAGCCCGATCCCTCGGTAACCGTTGGGTGTTAGCCGCGCTTCTGCCGAGGGATGCGAGCGAAGAACGGTGGCGTCATCGGACACCCCGGCATTCTCAGAACCAGGAATCGTCCGGTTGCTCGGCGGCTGCCCGGGCTCGGTCGGCTGCGGCCTGCCGGGCGACCCGGTCGGCGACGGCGCGGACCTCGGTGTCCAGGTTCACCCCGGTCTGGTCGGCCAGTAGGTACACCAGCCAGGCCAGTTCGGAAAGCTGCTCGGACCAATCGTGCGGGATCCGGAAGGGTCGGCGGCCGGCCTCGGTCGCCTGGTCGGTGGTCCGAGCCAGCCGGCCGAGCGAGGCGACCACCTGTACCAGCAGCGCCGGGGCCGTGGAGTGCGCGCTGGCGGCATCGGCTGCCGCTGCCACGGCGGCTTGCAGATCACTCATGACCGGAAAACTAGTCGATAGGGGTACGCACGCCGCTCGCACATGCTGTCCGTACGTGCTGACTAGGAGCTTGCAGCACGGCTCGCAGGTGCCGACCGGGTGCTCGCAGGTGCTGACTGGTTCTCGCATAGGCTCGGGCGCGCGGGTGGCGAAGGGACGGGTGCGGTGACCGAGGCAGGCGAACCGGCGTGACCGGATTGCCCCAGGCACCGCGGCTGCGGGTCGCGGTGATCGGCGTCGGCCGGGTCGGTTCGGTGCTCGGTGCCGCGCTGGCCCGGGTGGGCCACCAGCTCGTCGCCGCCACCGGGGTCAGCACCGCATCGGTGAAGCGGGCCAACCGGCTGCTGCCCGGGGTGCCCCTGCTGCCGGCCGACGAGGCGGCGGCCCGAGCCGACCTGGTGTTGCTCACCGTGCCGGACGGCCAACTGCCCGGGCTGATCCAGGGGCTGACCAGCACCCGGTCCTGGCAGGCCGGCCAGCTGGCGGTGCACACCTCCGGCGCGTACGGCATCGCGGTCTTCGATCCGGCCGTCCAGGCCGGGCTGGTCGGCATGGCGCTGCACCCGGTGATGACCTTCGCGGGCCGGCCGGAGGACCTGGATCGGCTGGCCGGCGCCGCCTTCGGGGTGACCGCGCCACCCGACTTCCGGCCGGTCGCGGAGACCCTGGTGCTGGAACTCGGCGGTGAACCGGTCTGGGTGCCCGAAAGCGCCAGGCCGACCTACCACGCGGCGCTGTCCATGGGCTCCAATCACCTGGTCACGCTCGTCAACGACTCGCAGGACGTGCTGCGGGTGGCGGGGGTGGAGGAGCCGGCCCGGATCCTTGCGCCGCTGCTGACCGCCTCACTCGACAACGCCTTGCGGCTGGGCGACGACGCGCTGACCGGGCCGGTCTCGCGCGGCGACCGGCAGACCGTGGAAGCCCATATCCGGGCGTTGCGCGGCAGCAAGTACCTGCAGCCGTACCTGGCGATGGCTATCCGTACGATGCAGCGGGCGTTCCAGGCCGGTCGGCTCAGCCAGGCGCAGTGCGCCGACCTGCTGGAGGGGATCGAGAAGGCGGAGGAAGGCTAGGGTGGGTCTCCCTATTCTCGCTCGTCGCGAGCGGCGGCTCGGGTGAGTGAGGGGCAAGGCGGCGGCGGAGCCACCCGGTTGGTACGCAGCCGGGCCGAGCTCGCCGAGGCACGACGAGCTCTGCCCGGTCGGGTGGGGCTGGTGCCGACCATGGGAGCGCTGCACGCCGGCCACCTGGCCAACATCGCGCAGGCCCGTCGGCTCAGCGACCACACCGTGGTCAGCATCTTCGTCAACCCGTTGCAGTTCGATCAGGCCGCCGACCTGGCGCGTTATCCGCGAACGCTGGCCGCCGACCTCGCGATCTGCGAGGAGGCCGGCGTGGATCTGGTCTGGGCGCCGGACGTGGAGACCGTCTACCGAGGTGGCCAGCCGGAGGTGCGGGTCAGCGCCGGCCGGCTGGCCGATCAGCTGGAGGGCCCGAACCGGCCCGGTCACTTCGACGGGGTGCTGACCGTGGTGGCCAAGCTGTTCGCCAGCATCCGGCCGGACCTGGCCTGCTTCGGTGAGAAGGACTATCAGCAGCTGACCCTGATCCGCCGGATGGTGCTCGACCTGGATCTGCCGGTCGAGGTGGTCGGGGTGCCGATCGTGCGGGATCCGGACGGCCTGGCGCTGTCCAGCCGCAACGTGTTCCTGTCCGCGGCGCAGCGTGCCCAGGCGCTGTCGTTGAGCCGGGCGCTGGCCGCCGGCCGGGCCGCCGCGGCCAGCCCGGAGTCCGTGCTGGCCGCGGCCCGGGCGGTGCTCGCCGAGGCCGCCGGGGTCGAGGTCGAGTATCTGGAGCTGCGGGATCCGCAGCTCGGCCCGGCTCCTCGTCGCGGCCCGGCTCGGCTGCTGACCGCCGCCCGGGTCGGCAGCATCCGGCTGATCGACAACGCTCGGATCGAGCTGGCGCCGTGAACCTGCCGCAGCGGCTGTTGGCGCCGGCGCCGGGCTGGATCGTCGAGACCGACGTGGTGGTGGTCGGCTCCGGCATCGCCGGCCTGACCACCGCGCTGCGGATCGCCACCGACACCGAGCTGCGGGTGATGGTGGTGACCAAGGACGTGCTGGCCGCCGGTTCCACCCGCTGGGCGCAGGGCGGCATCGCCGCGGCGCTCGCAGCGGACGACAGCCCGGCCGAGCATTTGGCCGACACCCTGCTGGCCGGGGTCGGGCTCTGCGATCGGGACGCGGTCGAGGTGCTGGTGGAAGAGGGGCCGCTCGCGGTGCGCGAGCTGGTCGAGCTCGGTGCCCGGTTCGACCGGACGAGCGGCGGCGAGTTGGCCTTGACCCGGGAGGGCGGCCACCGGCGGGACCGGATCGCGCACGCCGGCGGCGACGCGACCGGCGCCGAGATCGAGCGGGCGCTGGTCGCCGCCGTGCTCGGCCAGCCCCGGATCGAGACCATCGAGCACGCCCTGGTGCTAGATCTGCTGCCGGCCGCCGGCGGCGGGGTCGGTGCCGTCACGCTGCATGTGATGGGGGAGGGCCAGCTCGACGGCGTGGGCGCGGTTCGGGCCCGGGCGTTCGTGCTCGCCACCGGCGGCATCGGCCAGATCTATGCCGCCACCACCAACCCGTCGGTGTCCACCGGCGACGGGGTGGCGGCGGCGCTGCGGGCCGGGGCGATCGTGCGGGACCTGGAATTCGTGCAGTTCCATCCCACCGTGCTGTGGCTGGGGGGCTCGGCGTCCGGCCAGCAGCCGCTGGTCAGCGAGGCGGTCCGCGGCGAGGGCGCCTTCCTGATCGACGACGCCGGCAACCGGTTTATGCGAGGCCAGCACGAGTTGGCCGACCTGGCGCCGCGCGACGTGGTGGCCAAGGCGATCCTGCGCCAGCAGCAGGCCACTGGCGCCGAGCACGTCTGGCTGGACGCGCGGCAGTTCGGGCCCGAGAAGTGGCGGGTCCGGTTCCCCACCATCCTGGCCACCCTGACCGCGCTGGGCATCGACCCGGTGCACCAGCCGATACCGGTGTCGCCGGCCTGCCATTACGCCTCCGGCGGTATCGCCACCGACCTGTACGGCCGGGCCTCGGTGCCCAGGCTGTACGCCTGCGGCGAGGCCGCCTGCACCGGGGTGCAGGGCGCCAACCGGTTGGCGTCCAACTCGTTGCTGGAGGGTCTGGTGTTCGGCCGCCGGATCGCCGCGGACATCGCCGCCACGCTGGCCCAGGACCGCCGGCTGCCGGAGCTCGGCATCGACGTGCGCACTGCGGGCATCCTGGCCGGCGGGGTGCGTGCGCAACTGCAGCGGCAGATGTCGGTCGATGCCGGGGTGATCCGGACCGCGGCCGGGCTCGGCCGGATGTCGGCGTCGCTGCACCGGCTGTCGGCCCAGCGCAGCAGCGAGCCGAACACCGAGAGCTGGGAGGCGACGAATCTGGTCACCGTCGCCAGCGCACTGGTCGCCGCCGCCAGCCGGCGGACCGAGACCCGCGGCTCGCACTGGCGCGAGGACCATCCGGCCACCGACGATGCCTGGCTGGGCAATCTGGACCTGCGGCTGGGCCCGGATGGCACCATCGCAGTGGACTACGTACCGATCAAGAGTTAGAACGGACGGACAAGCGAGTGAGCATCGTAGGAGCCTCCGGCGCTGAGGAGCGCCGACGAGCGCTTGCGCGAGGACTGTGTAACAGCGAGCGGGCGAGAAGCTCTCGCGCGAAGAGCGATGAGGCAAGCGAGTGAGCGCTCGCGCGAAGAGCGATGGGACACGCATCGACCCCGCGGTCTTCACCGCGCTGACCGAGGCCGGCCTGAACCCGGCCACGGTGGCGCACGTGGTGGGCCGGGCGCTGGCCGAGGACCTCGCCGACGGCCCGGACGTCACCACGCTCGCCACGATCGACGCCGACCAGCAGGGACGTGCCGAGGCGGTGCCCCGCGAGGCGGGGGTGGTTGCCGGCCTGCCGGTGATGGCCTTCGTCTTCGCGGTGGTGGGGCAGGGCCGGGTGAGCGTGCGGATCACCGCCGCCGACGGAGATATCGTCCGTCCCGGTGATGTGTTGCTGACCGCGACCGGTCCGGTCCGGGATCTGCTGACTGCCGAACGGACCGCGCTGAACCTGATCACCCATCTGTCCGGCGTGGCCACCCTGACCCGGCTGTGGACCGACGCGGTGTCGGGTACCAAGGCCCAGATCCGGGACACCCGCAAGACCATGCCTGGCCTGCGCGCACTGGAGAAGTACGCGGTCCGCTGCGGCGGTGGCGTCAACCACCGAATGTCGCTGTCGGACGCCGCGCTGATCAAGGACAACCATGTCGCGGCCGCGGGCTCGGTGACCCGGGCCTTCCAGCTGGTGCGGGCCGCCACGCCAGAGCTGCCGATCGAGGTCGAGGTGGATACCCGAGCCCAGTGCGCCGAGGCGATCGAGGCCGGCGCGGAGCTGATCCTGCTGGACAACATGAGCCTGGCCGACCTGAAGGCCTGCGTCGCGCTGGCCGACGGCAGGTCGGTGCGGTTGGAAGCCTCGGGTGGGCTGACCCTGAGCTCGGCCGCCGCGGTGGCCGAGACCGGCGTCGACTTCCTCGCCGTCGGCTCGCTCACCCATTCGGCGCCGGTGCTCGACATCGGTCTCGACCTGCACGTCGAGGATCCGCACCTTGAGGATCCGCACGTCAAGGATCTGCAGGATCCGAACATGTCGCCGCACCGGAGCGGGGAACACCACTGATGCTGCTGACCATCGACATCGGCAACACGAACACGGTGCTCGGCATCTTCGAGGCCGACAAGCTGATGCACTCGTGGCGGATCAAGACCGACGCTCGCAACACCGCCGATGAGCTGATGCTGACCTTCCGCGGCCTGCTCGCCGACGTCCCGGTGACCGGGGTGGCCGGTTGCTCCACGGTGCCGGCCGCGCTGCGCGAACTGCGGACGATGCTGGCTCGGTACTGGTCGGACGTGCCGACGGTGCTGGTGGAGCCGGGTATTCGGACCGGCGTGGCGCTGCTGTTCGACAACCCCAAGGAGGTGGGCAGCGACCGGATCGTGAACACGCTGGCCGCCTACCACCTGGTGAACGGGCCGGCCATCGTGGTCGATTTCGGCACCTCGACCAACTTCGACGTGGTCAGCGGCAAGGGTGAGTTCCTCGGCGGCGCGCTGGCGCCGGGGATCGAGATCTCACTCGACGCGCTGGCGGCCCGGGCGGCGCAGTTGCGCAAGGTGGAGCTGGTGACGCCACGCTCGCCGATCGGCAAGAACACTGTGGAGGCGCTGCAGTCCGGCATCCTCTACGGCTTCGCCGGCCAGGTGGACGGCATCGTGCGGCGAATCGCCCGCACCCTGCAGCCGACCGCGCCGGATTCGATCGAGGTCATCGCCACCGGTGGCCTCGCGCCGCTGGTGGTGCAGCACTGTGAGACGGTGAACCGGCACGAGCCGGACCTGACCCTGGTCGGCCTCCGGTTGATCTACGAGCGCAACACCTGACCGGCGGGACGGGCTCAGCGCAGGTACTGCCGGACCGCCTTGGTGCGGTGCGGGAACCCGATCAGCTCGCCCTGCAACTCGGCATGCCGGGTGGCCAGGATCCGCACCCGCTGGTCGATGGCCCGCTGTTCGGCCGGCGGCCGGGTGATCACCCAGCTCCAGGTGTGCACCAGTTCCAGCAGCCCGTCCAGGCCGGGCAGCTGATAACGCCAGGACGTCCAGTGCGACTCGGCCGGGGTGAACAACGCGGTGTCCAGATCCGCGTAGTCGGCCGACCAGGGCGAGCCGGGTTGCCGGATGGTCCGGTAGAGCTCCGGCACCCAGGGCACCGTGTGATCGGGCAGGTTCCAGATCAGCCCGACCACCCCGCCGGGACGCAGCACCCGGGCCAGCTCTTGGTCGGTGGCCGGCCGGGCGAACCAGTGGAACGCCTGCCCGGCGAAGACCGCGTCCACGCTGGCGTCCGGTAGCGGCAGCCGTTCGGCGCTGCCGGCGAGCACCTCCGCCCGCGGCGCCGCCTCGGTGAGCACCGCCCGCATCTGGTCGTCCGGCTCGACCGCAACCACCTCCGTAGCCCGGCCGAGCAGCGTCCGGGTGAGCTTGCCGGTGCCGGCACCGAGGTCGAGCACCCGGCCCGGCGGGCGGCCAGCCAGCACGAAGTCCACCGCCTGCTCCGGATAGGGCGGCCGCATCCGGTCGTAACTCTCGGCCTGGCTGCCGAAGTACCGGGCAAAGCTGGCTGCGGGCATGGCCGATTCTGCTGGCATGCCTCGATCCTGCTACAGCCAGCCGCGCTGCTCGGCCGCCCGGTAGGCCTCGACCCGGTTGCGTACGCCGGTCTTGGCGATCGCCGCGGACAGGTAGTTGCGTACGGTGCCCTCGGACAGGAACAGCCGGGCGGCGATGTCGGCCACGGTGGCACCGTCCCGGGAGGCGACCAGCACGTCACGTTCGCGGCCGGTCAGCGGGGACGCGCCGCCGGCCAGGGTGGCCGCGGCCAGCGCGGGGTCCACCACCCGCTGCCCGGCCGCGACCCGGCGCACCGCCTCGGCCAGTTGCTCGGCCGGTGCGTCCTTGACCACGAAGCCCAGCGCACCGGACTCCATCGCCCGGCGCAGGTAGCCCGGCCGGCCGAACGTGGTCAGGATGATCACCCGGACGTCCGGTGCCTCGTGGGCCAGCGCGGCGGCCGCCGCCAGGCCGTCCAGGCCCGGCATCTCGATGTCCAGCAGGGCGACGTCGGGGTGCTGTTCGGTGGCCGCCGCGACGACCTCGTCGCCGCGGCCCACCTCGGCCACCACCTCGAAGTCCGGTTCCAGCGACAGCAGCGCCGCCAACGCCGCGCGCACCATCGCCTGGTCGTCGGCCAGCAGCAGTCGGATCGGCAACTCGATCACCTACTCCGACAGCTCGACGCGCAGCCGCCAGCCACGGCCACCGGCCTCGGTACCGGCGCTCAGCCGACCACCGGCGGCCGTCACCCGCTCCCGTAGGCCGGCCAGCCCGTTGCCCGCGACACCCGGACCGCCTACCCCGTCGTCGCTGATCTCGATCGAGCGCGGGCCCAGCCACACCTCGCAACTGCGGGCTCGGGCATGCCGTACCACGTTGGTGATTCCCTCCCGGACCACCCAGCCGAACAGTTCGGCAGCGCGTGAATCGACCGCGTCGACCGCGCCGGGCAGCTGTGCGCTGATGCCCGCGGCGCGCAGCACCTCGCGGGCTGCGGCCAGCTCGTTGGCCAGCGTCACCTCCCGATAGCCGCTGACCGCAGCCCGGACGTCGGCCAGCGCGTGCCGGGTGAGCTGTTCCACCTCGGCGATCTCGGCCGCCGCCCGGGCCGGGTCGGTACCGGCCAGCCGGTTGGCCAACGCCGCCTTGACCGTGATGGTGGTCAGGGAGTGCCCGAGCAGGTCGTGCAGGTCGCGGGCGATCCGGGCACGCTCGTTCTCGGTGGCCAGCCGGGCCACCTCGTTGCGGGCCTCGGCCAGCGCCGTGTTGGATCGCAGCACCGCGAAGAACCCGAACATGGCGAGGGAGACGATGCCGATCGCCAGCGCCGTGGCCCCGTCCGGCTCGGCGTGCCAGCCGCTCACCAGCGGCGGAACCAGCACCGGTACCGCCATGAAGCCGGCCACCAGCGGCAGCGAGCGCAGCCAGCGGGCGGCCACCGTCAACACCGCGACGTAGACCAGCATCACGAACGCGTCCTCATGCGCGAACAGCGTCTCGACCGCGGTGCAGACCAGCATCGCGGCGTAGTACGTCCAGAACAGCCGCGGGCCGGCCTGGTTCCGTCCGGCCATCATCGCCAGCAGATAGCAGGCGCAGAACGCCAGCAGCACCAGCAGCCCGATCGCGACCCCGATGCCGTCCGCGTGGTCGAACACGCCGCCGGCGGTCTGCAGCAGGTAGACCATGAAGACCGCCGGGAACACCAGCTGACGCCAGGACCGGACGGTGCCGCGCACGTCGCCGACCAGGTCGTTCGCGGTCAGCAGGGACTCACTGATCGAGCGATTGCCCGTCCAGTGGCCGAACGCGCTGCGTCGCATCGCCAGCAGTCCGCCGGTCAGGCCCGGCCGGTGTCACGCCGGTACGCCCAACCGGCCCCGTAGATCAGCACCGCCGACCAGACGACGGTGGTGACCCAGCCGCGGGTGCCCCACGGATCGGTGCCGAGGGCCACGTGCCCTGCCTGCACCGTCCAGTAGGAGGGCAGGAACTCGGCCACCCGGTGGATCAGCGGGCTGTCGATCTCGCCGAAGGCACCGCCGAAGATGGACAGCAGCGACATTCCGCCGCCCATGATCGGGCCCATCGCGTCGGCCTTGACCAGGTGCCCGAGCATGATTCCCAGCGCCGCGAACGGAACCAGCGACAGCAGGATCAGCGCGGTCATCACCAGCCATCGGCCGGCCGGCATCCGGACGCCGAGGAAGATGCCGGCCGCGTACATCAGTGCGATGGTGCAGGCGGCGGTGAGGTAGCAACCGAGCACCTTGCCGCGAAAGTACGCCCGGGTCGACAGCGGTGAGATCCGCAGCTGCCGGGTCCAGCCGAGTTCGCGCTCCATCGCGATCCGGGCGCCGCCGCTCATCACCGCTCCCATGCCGCCGAAGGCGATCATGCCGGCCATGAAGTAGGTGGGCAGCGACAGCGATCCGATCCGGTCACTGCGATGGCCGCCGGCGATGAAGAGGTAGAGCAGGAACGGCAGGATCAGCGAGAAGTAGAAGTTCTGCCGGTTGCGGAAGATCCGCAGGATCTCGTAACGGTAGTAACGGGTGTTCATCGCACTGGCTCCTGGTCGGGCGAATCGTCGAGCGACTCGTCGGGCGAATCGTCAGGTCGGTCGGAGGTCAGGGCGAGGAAGGCCTCCTCCAGGCCGGCACCGCTGATCTCGATGTTCCGGGCGGTAGGAAAGCGGTCGAGCAGCGCACGGATCGCGCGGTCGGAGTCGGCGCAGGTCAGCACCACCCCGTCCCCGCGGCTGTCCGCGGCGGTCACTCCGGGCAGTCGGCTCAACTCGGCCAGCGGCGCGGCCGGCAGCGTGGCTCGGATGGTGCGCAGCCCGACGGCGGCCTTGATCTCAGTGGTCGGGCCGTCGGCGACGATCCGGCCTCGGGCCATCAGCACGATCCGGTCGGCGTAGCTGTCGGCCTCCTCGAGATAGTGGGTGGCGAACACCACCGTCTTGCCGCTGGCCGCGACCTCGCGCATGAACGTCCAGAACTGGTGCCGGCCCTCGACGTCCATCGCCACGGTCGGCTCGTCCAGCACCAGTAGATCCGGGTTGGCGACCAAAGCCACCGCCGCGCGCACCCGCTGAGTCTGGCCGCCGGAGAGCTTGTCGGTACGTTTGCCGGCCAACTCCTGCACGCCCGCGATGGCCATCGCCTCGTCGACCGGCAACGGGTTCGGGTACAGCGAGGCCATCATGGTGACCAATTCCCGCACCGTGAGGAACCTGATCACCGCGCCGGTCTGCAGCATCGCGCTGACCCGGCCCTCGGCCACGGCCTGCTTGGCCGGCTTGCCGAACAGCATCGCGGTGCCGCCGTCCGGCGGCAGCAATCCGAGCATCATGTCGATGGTGGTGGATTTGCCGGCCCCGTTCGGGCCGAGCAGGGCCACCGTTTCGCCCGGGGTGATGCGCAGGTCGATGCCGCGCACGGCTCGTACCTGGCCGAAGCTCTTGGTCAGGCCGGTGAGTTCGACACCGGCGCCGGCGAGGGTCCTCGTCATGGCACACATCATGGCGGCCACGGAGGTCGGCCGGGCAGTGTGAACCGGCCGGAGTGCGGCATGACATTCGTCAGCGCCGGCGCGCCGGTTCCGAGGTGAGGTGAACCTCCTCGCGACTCTCCCCTCGCCCAGCCCGCTACCGGGCGCCGATACAGTTCTGCAGGTGAGTTCTTCCGATACCGGCGCCGGCGACGGCAACAGCGTGGACGACCTACCCGAGCAGTTACGGATCCGGCGGGCGAAGTACGACCGGTTGATGGCCGACGAGGCTCGCGCGCCGTTCCCGGTCACCGTGCCCCGCACCCACAGCCTGGCCGAGATCCGGGACAGTTACCCCGAGCTGGCAGCGGATACCAACACCGGGCAGACGGTGAGCGTGACCGGCCGGGTGATCTTCATCCGCAATACCGGCAAGCTGTGCTTCGCCACGCTGCGCGAGGCCGGCGTGGAACTGCAGGCGATGCTGTCGCTGGACCGGCTCGGCGCCGATCAGCTGGCGGCCTGGAAGGCCGACGTGGACCTGGGCGACCTGGTACAGGTGACCGGCGAGGTGATCTCCTCCCGCCGGGGGGAGTTGTCGGTGCTTGCCGACTCCTGGCGAATGACTGCGAAGGCACTGCGGCCGCTGCCGGTGGCGCACCGTCCGATGAACGAGGAAAGCCGGGTCCGACAACGTTACGTGGATTTAATCGTGCGCCCGGAGGCCCGTCGAATGGTGCTGATGCGCGCACAGGTGTTGGCCTCATTGCGGATGACATTGCATTCCCGCGGCTACATCGAGGTGGAAACACCCATCCTGCAGTCGGTGCACGGCGGCGCGGCAGCGCGGCCCTTTCACACCCACCTCAACGCATTCGACCAGCCGATGTCCTTACGCATTGCCCATGAGCTGTATCTCAAGCGAGCGCTCATCGGCGGTATCGATCGTGTCTTCGAGATCGGTAAGACGTTCCGTAACGAGGGAATCGACTCCACACATTCCGCAGAATTCACCATGCTTGAGGCTTATGAGGCCTATGGCGATTACCACAGCATGGCCGAGCTGACGCAGGCACTGATCTGCGACGCGTCGCAGGTGACCGGTGTGCAAACACCTCGCACCGCAGACGGTACCGAAATCGCCCTGTCCGGTGAGTGGCGATGGCGGTCGGTGTATGAGTTGGTGTCTGAGGCGCTGTCCGAAACGGTGACTCCCGATGACGAGGTCGAACGGTTACGCTCGCTCGCCGAGTCACGGAATGTAGCCTGCCGGCCCGATTGGGACGCCGGCGCGATAGTTCTGGAAATCTACGAGAAGCTCGTCGAACACACACTGATCCAACCTACGTTCGTGTGTGACTATCCGCGCGCGGTGCGTCCACTGGCACGTACTCACCGCACCGATCCTCGACTCGCCGAGGCATGGGATCTGGTCATCGGCGGGGTGGAGATTGCGCCGGGCTATTCCGAACTGGCCGACCCGGTGGAGCAGCGGCGATTACTGGTGGCGCAGTCGCTGGCTGCGGCTGCCGGCGATCCCGAGGCGATGGAGTTGGACGAGGACTTCCTGCAGGCCCAGGAGTACGGGATGCCGCCGGCCGGTGGAATGGGACTAGGGGTGGATCGGCTGCTCAGCCTGTTCGCCGGCAAGGGAATTCGTGAGACCATCCTTTTCCCCCTGCTGAAGCCACTGCCATAAACTCATCCATCAACTCGCCGATGGATGGTTAACTCGCGTATTTGCCGTCCGCGGGTTTAATATGGTGAGGGTTTGAGCGGCTCCCCTCAGCACTTGTCAGATTGGACGCACCATGGCACAGAAAATCCAGGTTCTGCTCGTCGATGACCTCGACGGTGGTACCGCCACCGAAACAGTCAGCTTCGGCCTTGACGGTTCTGGATACGAGATCGATCTTTCCGCCGACAATGCGAATAAATTGCGCGAGGCGCTGGCGCCTTACGTCGGTCATGCCCGTCGTGCATCTCGCGGCACCACTCGACCGACGCAAACCGGCCGGCCGGCCCGCGGTGGCGCTCGGATTGACCGGGAGCAGACTCAGGCCATTCGGGAATGGGCACGTAAGAACGGCCACAAGGTTTCCGAGCGCGGTCGCATTCCCGGCAGCATCGTCGAGGCTTACAACTCCGCTAACTAATTTCTTACCGCACTTCATCGGCCGCCGCGACTCCAAGCAGTTGCGGCGGCCGAAGCTTTTTGTGGGTCCAGGCCGGGCTCGCGCGGTGACCTGTAGGGCATCTCACAGCGACCACTTCTGGCCACCCGGGGCGATTTGTCAGTTTCTGGCATATCCAGTTGGCGCCCCGCGTTGCACACTGGGACAGGTAAGGGCCCTCAGCGGGCTGGGTGCCACGCAGTTGTGACGGCACCGATGGCAGGCTCCACAAGCGCCCGGCATCGGCGTCACCGGATCGCTGACAACCCTTCACAGGTCACGACTAGAAGTCGATCAGGACTACATCAGCCGGATACCCAGTTCGCTGATAGCAGACTTTGGGTGCTGGCCGGCAGGCTCTAGTCGCCGCAGTGACTAGAGTCGGATAGGCGCGACGCATCGAACCGCGGCGTCGGGCGGTGAGGAGAGTGAGCGACATGTTCGAACGGTTCACCGATCGAGCTCGGCGGGTAGTCGTCCTGGCCCAGGAAGAGGCCCGGATGCTTAACCACAACTACATCGGCACCGAGCACATCCTGCTCGGCCTTATTCATGAGGGCGAGGGCGTGGCCGCCAAGGCCATGGAGTCGCTCGGCATCTCCCTGGAGGCGGTCCGCCAACAGGTCGAGGAGATCATCGGTCAGGGCCAGCAGGCCCCGTCCGGCCATATACCGTTCACCCCGCGTGCCAAGAAGGTGCTCGAGCTGTCGCTGCGTGAGGCGCTGCAGCTCGGCCACAACTACATCGGCACCGAGCACATCCTGCTGGGCCTGATCCGCGAGGGTGAGGGCGTCGCCGCCCAGGTGCTGGTCAAGCTCGGCGCCGACCTGAACCGGGTCCGCCAGCAGGTCATCCAGCTGCTCAACGGCTACCAGTCCAAGGAGCCGGCCGGCGGTACGGCCAGCGAGGGCACGCCGTCGACCTCGCTGGTGCTCGACCAGTTCGGTCGCAACCTGACCCAGGCCGCCCGCGAGGGCAAGCTCGACCCGGTGATCGGCCGCGAGAAGGAGATCGAGCGGCTGATGCAGGTGCTGTCCCGGCGCACCAAGAACAACCCGGTGCTGATCGGCGAGCCCGGCGTCGGCAAGACCGCGGTGGTCGAGGGCCTGGCCCAGGCCATCGTGCGCGGCGAGGTGCCGGAGACGCTGAAGGACAAGCAGCTCTACACCCTGGATCTGGGATCGCTGGTCGCCGGTAGCCGTTACCGCGGTGACTTCGAGGAGCGGCTGAAGAAGGTTCTCAAGGAGATCCGGACCCGCGGCGACATCATCATGTTCATCGACGAGATCCACACCCTGGTGGGTGCCGGCGCGGCCGAGGGCGCGATCGACGCGGCCTCCATCCTGAAGCCGATGCTGGCCCGCGGCGAGTTGCAGACCATCGGCGCGACCACGCTGGACGAGTACCGAAAGCACCTGGAGAAGGACGCCGCGCTGGAGCGCCGGTTCCAGCCGGTGCAGGTCGGCGAGCCGTCGGTGGCGCACACCATCGAGATCCTCAAGGGCCTGCGCGACCGGTACGAGGCGCACCACCGGGTGTCCATCACCGACTCGGCGCTGGTCGCCGCGGCGGGCCTGGCCGACCGCTACATCTCCGACCGGTTCCTGCCGGACAAGGCCATCGACCTGATCGACGAGGCCGGCTCCCGGATGCGGATCCGCCGGATGACCGCGCCGCCGGATCTGCGTGAGTTCGACGACCGGATCGCCGACGTGCGCCGGGACAAGGAATCGGCGATCGACGCCCAGGACTTCGAGAAGGCGGCCTCCTTGCGGGACAAGGAGAAGAACCTGCTCAACGAGAAGGCCCAGCGCGAACGCGAGTGGAAGGCCGGTGACCTGGACGTGGTCGCCGAGGTCGACGACGAGCAGATCGCGGAGGTGCTGGCCAACTGGACCGGTATCCCGGTGTTCAAGCTGACCGAGGAGGAGACCGCTCGGCTGCTGCGGATGGAGGACGAGCTGCACCGGCGGGTGATCGGTCAGCAGGACGCCATCAAGGCGGTGTCGCAGGCCATCCGGCGTACCCGCGCCGGGCTGAAGGACCCGAAGCGGCCCGGTGGCTCGTTCATCTTCGCCGGCCCGTCCGGTGTCGGTAAGACCGAGCTCGCCAAGACGCTGGCGGAATTCCTGTTCGGCGACGACGACGCCCTGATCCAGCTGGACATGTCCGAGTTCCATGACCGATACACGGTGTCCCGGCTGGTCGGCGCGCCGCCCGGCTACGTCGGCTACGACGAGGGCGGCCAGCTGACCGAGAAGGTGCGCCGCAAGCCGTTCAGCGTGGTGCTCTTCGACGAGGTCGAGAAGGCTCACCCGGACGTGTTCAACACCCTGCTGCAGGTGTTGGAGGACGGCCGACTGACCGACGGCCAGGGCCGGATCGTGGACTTCAAGAACACGGTGCTGATCCTGACCACCAACCTCGGTACCAAGGACGCCTCCAAGTCGGTCGGCAGCCTCGGCTTCGCCGGCGCGAACGACAGCGCGTCGAACTACGACCGGATGAAGCAGAAGGTCAACGACGAGCTCAAGCAGCACTTCCGGCCGGAGTTCCTGAACCGGATCGACGACATCGTGGTGTTCCACCAGCTGTCGCAGGACGAGATCGTCGAGATCGTGGACCTGATGGCCGCACGGGTGGACGGGCAGCTGCGGAACAAGGACATGGGCCTGGAGCTCACCTCGTCCGCGAAGGCGCTGTTGGCCAAGCGGGGCTACGACCAGGTGCTGGGCGCCCGGCCGCTACGCCGGACCATCCAGCGCGAGATCGAGGACACCCTGTCGGAGAAGATCCTCTTCGGCGAGTTGGGCGCCGGCCAGATCGTGGTCGTCGACACCGCGCCGGACGCCGACGGCAAGGAGCAGTTCACCTTCCGCGGTGAGGCAAAGGCCGACATAGTGGTGCCGGACACCCCGCCGACCGAGACGGTTGGCACCGTCGAGTAGTTCTAGGAGACGGCTAGTGATAGCCGAGTAGTTCTACGAGACGGCTAGTGATAGTCGAGTAGTTCGAGGAGGCGGCTAGCGATAGCCGAGTAGCCGCTGTTCGTTGCTGAAGGCCCCGGCCCGGGATCCCGGACCGGGGCCTTCGCACGCCAGCGGTCTTGGCCGAAGCCCGACAACCGATCCACCGTTGGTGGGAGTCGCTCATGACGACGTGGGCTCGGGCGAGTGGCCGATTACGATCGAGCGGTGCTGATCTACTCGATGAGCGTTTCCGTGGACGGCTACATCGCCGATCGCGACGGCGCTTTCGGATGGAGTGCACCGAGCGAGGAGCTCTTTGCGTTCCACCTCGCGCGAGTGCGCGGGCTCGGCGCTCACCTCTGCGGTCGCAGGCTCTACGAAACGATGCTGGTGTGGGAAACCGATCCATCGCTGCGCGATACCGAGCTTGGGAGCGAATTCGCCGACGTCTGGTCCGCCCTCCCGAAGATCGTATTCAGCCGCACGCTCGACAGCGTCCAGGGAAACGCCCGGCTCGCTGACTCATCGGTGGCCGAGGAGGTCGCCACGGCGCTCGCGGCGACCGACAAGGACCTTGAGATCGGCGGCGCCACTCTCGCCTCAGCAGCGATCGAACTCGGCCTGGTCGACGAGCTGCGCATCTTTCGCCTTCCGATCGTGGTCGGTGGTGGCACGCCGTACTTGCCACCCGTCACCGAGGACATTCGGCTCGACCTGATCGAGGCTAGGACATTCGACTCACGCGTGATCTACGAGCGCTACCGGCGCGTCCACGCCCACTCCGATTGACGGTCAGCCCCAGATCAGTGGGTCAGGCTCAGATCGGTGGCAGGCTCAGATCAGTGGGTCAGGCTCAGATCAGGAAGCGGGCCATCGGGCTGTCCGGTGGCAGTAGCTGGATGTGTGGCGTGGCCTGCCGCATCCGATCCATCAGCGGCTGCAGATCCTCCGGCCGGCCGAGCTCGATGCCGACCAGCGCCGGGCCGGTCTCCCGGTTGTTGCGCTTGACGTACTCGAACAGGGTGATGTCCTCGTCCGGCCCGAGCACTTCGTCCAGGAACTGCCGTAACGCACCGGGTTCCTGCGGAAAGTCGACCAGGAAGTAGTGCTTGCGCCCGGCGAAGACCAGCGACCGCTCGATGATCTCGGCGTACCGGCTGACGTCGTTGTTGCCGCCGGAGAGCATGCAGAGCGTGGTGCTGCCCGGCTCGACCGAGACCGTGTCGCCGAGCGCGGCGGCGGCAAGCGCGCCGGCCGGCTCGGCGATGATGCCGTCGGCCTGGTAGAAGTCGAGCATCTCGCTGCAGACCCGGCCCTCGCTGGCGGTCACCAGTTCCGCACCGCAGTCCCGGACGATCCGGTACGTCTGCGCGCCGGCCCGGCGTACCGCGGCGCCGTCGACGAAGGCGTCCACCGTCGGCAGCGCGACCGGCCGGCCGGCCCGCACCGCCGCCGCCATGCAGGCGGCACCAACCGGTTCCACCCCGACCACCCGCACCTCGGGGTGGTCGGCTCGCAGCCAGCTCAGCGTGCCGGCCAGCAGGCCACCGCCGCCGACCGGCACCACCACCACGTCCGGCACCCGGCCCAGTTGGCCGAACGCCTCCCGGATCGCGGTGCCCTGCCCGGCGATGGTGGCCGGATGGTCGAAGGCCGGCACCAGAACGGCGCCGGTCCGCTCGGCATGCCGGACGGCGGCCGCCGCCGAATCGTCGTAGCCGTCACCGCCCACCTCGATCCGCACGTGGTCGCCGCCGAGCGCGGCGATCCGATTCAGCTTCTGCCGCGGCGTGGTGCTCGGCACGTAGATGGTGCCGGTCACGCCGAGCAGCGCGCAGGCGTAGGCCACCCCCTGGGCATGGTTGCCGGCGCTGGCACAGACCAGGCCGGCCGCGCGAGCCCGCGGGGGTAGCTGGGAGATCAGGTTGTACGCGCCGCGCACCTTGTAGGACCGCACCGGCTGCAGATCCTCGCGCTTGAGCCACACCTCGCCGGCCAGTCGTTCGGAGAGCCGGCGGGACAGTTGCAGCGGCGTCGGCTCCAGCACGGCCGACAGCCGACCGGCGGCGGCCGCCACGTCGGCTGCCGACACGGGAATCGAACGGCTGCTGGAGGCGGCGACCGGACGGTCGCCGGCCAGCTGGGTATCGGATGAGAACTGAGCGAATGCATGGGCGAATTGGCCGTCGGGCATGCCTGGCTCCGAGGGATTGCGGTGGGCTGCTGATGGACGCCGGAGTAGCGCGGTCGTCCAACAACGGACGCCGCGCTAGCTAATGATCAATCCCCGCATGGTCAGAACCCTTCCATCTCCCCGATCACCCGGTCAAGCCGCGTAAAGCTGGGACTGCGGATATCTCAGATCCGCGCAACCGATCGAGGACGAAACCCTAGTGGGCCAGTGTATTCGGCCGGTAGGCCGGTATCGACTTCTCATACTCTTCAATCTCATCGGCATGGCGCAGGGTGAGCGTAATGTCGTCGGCGCCGTCCAACAGCCGCTGCCGGACGTCCGGGGCCAGTTCGAAGCCGACCGTCCGGTCGCCGTACCGGACCTGCAGGTCGACCAGGTCCACGGTGATCTCGGCGGCCGGTTCCGTCTCGATCAGCGCCCACAGTTCCTCGATGATCGCCTCGTCCACCAGCACCGTGAGCAGGCCGTTGTTCAGCGAGTTGCCGCGAAAGATGTCGCCGAACCGGGACGAGAGCACCACCCTGAACCCGTAGTCGCGCAGTGCCCAGACGGCATGCTCCCGGGACGAGCCGATGCCGAACTCGGTGCCGGCCACCAGCACGCTGGCACCGGTGTACCGGGGGTCGTTGAGTACGAAGGCCGGGTCGGTGCGCCAACTGGCGAACAGCCCGTCGTCGAAGCCGGTGCGGGTGATCCGCTTGAGGAACTCGGCCGGGATGATCTGGTCGGTGTCGACGTTGGACCGGCGCAGCGGCAGCCCGGTTCCGGTGTGCTGGGTGAACTTGTCCATGTGCTGTCCGCCTTCGCTCACAGATCGGCCGGTGCGGCCAGCTTGCCGACCACCGCGGTGGCCGCGGCGACCGCCGGTGACACCAGATGGGTACGCGCGCCGGGGCCCTGACGTCCCTCGAAGTTGCGATTCGAGGTGGAGGCGCTGCGCTGGCCGGCGGCTAACTTGTCCGGGTTCATGCCCAGGCACATCGAGCAGCCGGCGCCGCGCCACTGGCCGCCGGCCTCGGTGAACACCCGGTCCAGCCCCTCGGCCTCGGCCTGCTCGCGTACCTGCGCCGAACCCGGCACCACCAGCATGGTGATCCGATCGGCGATCCGATGACCGCGCAGCACCTCGGCCGCCACGCGCAGATCCTCGATCCGGCCGTTGGTGCAGGAGCCGACGAAGACGGTGTCGATCTCGATGTCGCGGATCGGGGTGCCCGGCGCCAGGTCCATGTAGCGCAGTGCGCTTTCGGCGGCGGCCCTGGCGGCTGGATCGGCGAAGGAGCGCGGGTCCGGTACCGCGGCGTCGATCGGCACCCCTTGGCCGGGGTTGGTGCCCCAGGTGACGAACGGGGCGAGGGTGCTGACGTCGATGGTCACCTCGCGGTCGAACACCGCGTCGGCGTCGGTGGACAGGGTCTGCCAGTCAGCCACCGCGGCGTCCCAGGCGGCGCCTTGCGGTGCTGCCGGCCGGCCTCGCAGGTAATCGAAGGTGGTCTCGTCCGGTGCCACCAGGCCGGCGCGGGCGCCGGCCTCGATGGACATGTTGCAGAGCGTGAGTCGGCCGGCCATCGACAGCTGCCGGACCACCTCGCCGCGGTATTCCAGCACGTAGCCCTGGCCACCGCCGGTACCGATGGTGGCGATCACCGCGAGGATCACGTCCTTGGCGCCGACGCCGGGCTGCAGGCTGCCGGTCAGGTTGATCGCCATGGTCTTGAAGCCGGCCATCGGCAGCGTCTGGGTGGCCAGCACATGTTCGACCTGGCTGGTGCCGATGCCGAACGCCAGCGCGCCGAACGCGCCGTGCGTGGAGGTGTGCGAGTCGCCGCAGACGATCGTCATGCCCGGCTGGGTGAGGCCGAGCTGCGGGCCGATCACGTGCACGATGCCCTGGTCCCGATCGCCGAGCGGGTGCAGCCGGATGCCGAAGTCGGCACAGTTCTTGCGCAATGTCTCCAACTGCAGCCGGGAGATCGGGTCGGCGATCAGGTCCAGGCTGCGACCGGTCACCGTGGTCGGGGTGTTGTGGTCCTCGGTGGCGATGGTCTTGTCCGGTCGGCGGACCGGCCGGTTGGCCTGCCGGAGGCCTTCGAAGGCCTGCGGGCTGGTCACCTCATGCACGAGGTGCAGGTCGATGTAGAGCAGGTCAGGCTCGCCCTCGGCTTGCCGCACGACGTGCGCGTCCCAGATCTTCTCGGCGAGCGTGCTACCCATTCGTTCCTCCTGCGTCTCGGAATATGAGACGGCGTTCTCACGATGTGCCAATAGCAAGCTACACCGAGGAGGCCGGGTGAGCTACCGCCCGCCGGGCAGGGCGAACCGGCGGTGGCCAATTGGCGTGTCCAGGGAGGAGGCCAGGCCGCTAGCCTGACACCCGTGGGCGAAGCAGCCGTCCTGACCAAGCCGCCCGGGTGCCGCGCCGAGCGATCAACGCCGGCGCAGCACAACGGCGTGCTGCTTCTGACGTTTGCGGCGTTCATCATCGGCTACGTCGCGACCGATCGTTTCATCGGAACTCGTCGCGTCGCCAAGGAGTTCGACCCGGTGTCGGCGGAGTTCAGCCTCTGGACGGCCGTGCTCGGGATGGTGGGCGGCTTCGGGTTGGCGATGCTGGTCTATTGCGGCGCGGCGCTCCTCGGGGTGTGTCGCCTCTTCGAAGAACTGCGCCGGCGAACGGTGGTCGCGGCGTTGCTGGCGACCCTCGTCGCGCTCGGGACCGTCTTCATCGGGCTGCTCGCCGCCTCGGCGAACGCGCCGGACTCCGTCGAGAAACGCCTCACCGAGGCAAACCGCCCGGTCGTCATCTGCGTCGGCCTGTGCGTGGTGCCGGGCCTGATGGGCCTGCTGCTGTTGCGCACGCTCGCGCGGCAGCAGCGGGAGTGGTCGGATAGCGGCCTTTGCCAGCTCGCCCTGGTACGGCGGTTGCGCTCGGAGATGCGGCGGTTCCTCGGCACTCTCGGTGCCTTTCTGACATTGCTTGTCATCGCTACCGGACTGCGTCGGCAAGCGATCCTGGCGTTGGCGCCGGAGACCCACCTGCCGGCCGTCAGCGTCGTGCTCTATGGATTCATCTTCGCCGTCCTGCTGGGGGGCTTCTACGCGGTAGCCAGCGCCGCCGTCGACGCACGTGCGGCGGCGCTGGTCGAGAGCTACGCCGCCCTTCCGGCGCCTGATGCGGTGGACCTGGTGGAGGCCGTCGGACGACGCACCGCGCTGAACTCGCTGGTCGGCCTGGGTGAAGGTACCTGGCGCACGTTCCAGAGCGGCGTCGTCATCGCGGCTCCACTGTTCACCGCGCTGCTCAGCAACTCGGTGGGATAGGAACGTCGGCGTCCCGGTGCCGGCAATCCGGGTGGTCGGCCTAGTGGCGCCCGCCGGGCAGGGCGAACCGGCCGTCCGGCAGCGGATCGATCAGGCCGTCCACCACCAGTGAGTCCAGCGCCCGCCGCCGCTGGTCGGCATCCGGCCACACCACGTCCAGGCTGGGTTGACCCACCGGGCCGGACGCGGCTCGCAACACCGCCATCAGCAGCCCGCGGACCTGCCGATCGGTGCCGGCGAACCGCTGCGGCCGGACCACCGGACCGGCATAGCTGGGACAGCCGGCCAGCCGCCACGCGCAGCGGTCCCGTACCGGACAGCTCTCGCAGGCCGGCCTGGTAGCCGTGCAGACCAGGGCGCCCAACTCCATCGTGGCCGCGCTGAACCGGGCCGCGCCGGCGTCGTCGGCAGGCAGCAGCTCCTCCATCGCGGCCAGGTCCCGGGCGGTGGCCGGCGGTCCCGGCATGCCCTGGCCGGCCACCGCCCGGGCCAGCACCCGGCGCACGTTGATGTCGACGACCGCGGCCCGCCGGCCGTACGCGAAGGCCAACACCGCACGGGCGGTGTAGGCCCCGATGCCGGGCAGCGCCAGCAGTGCGGCGAGTTGGTCCGGCACCCGCCCGCCATGCTCGTCGCGGATAACGGTGGCGCAGGCGTGCAGTCGCAACGCACGGCGTGGATAACCCAGCCGGTCCCACATCCGGACGGCCTCACCGGGTGCCGCGGCGGCCAGGTCCGCCGGCGTCGGCCAGCGGTCCAGCCAGGCCAGGTAGGCCGGCAGCACCCGGCCGACCGGCGTCTGCTGCAGCATGACCTCACTGACCAGCACCGCCCACGGCGAGGTGCCGGGCCGGCGCCAGGGCAGATCTCGGGCATGCGCGGCGAACCACTCGGTGACCGGACCGACGAGACCGGGGCCGGGACTGAGACCGGGACCGGAACTGGGGCTGGCTGGCATCGCTCCGCCATCCTGACATGGGGGCGGCCGATCCGGTGACCCGGACCGCACCGGCTCCTCGGCAGCGCCTACCCGGTCGGCGGAACCGGCTCCACTACGTTGTGACCCAAAGGTGCTATTTCCAGCGGTGCTGGTGGCAGACGTCGAGGACACATGCTGCATCCGGTCGGTGATCTGGCCCCGTCGGTCTACTGGCGACGACGGGGGCTGCTGCTTGCCGCGGTGCTGCTGGCCGGGGTGACCATCTACGCGGTGTTCCTCCGCGGGGGGAGCTCGGGGCCGCCGTCCGGCGGCAGCAGCTTCAGCGGCTCCGGCCAGAGCGGCGGCTCGCGGTCAGCCAGCCCGACCGACACCGTCTCGGCCGAGCCGGCCAGCTCCACCACGGCCGAACCCGCCGCCTGCACACCGGCCCAGTTGACGATCGCGGCGACCAGTTCGGCGAACAGCTATCCGGCCGGGGCCAAGCCGACGGTTGCGATCGTGGTGACCAACAAGGGCCCGGCGCCGTGCGTGCAGGACCTGTCGGACAGCCAGATCGAGCTGCTGGTCTACAACGGCAGCGCCCGGGTCTGGGGCAGCCACGACTGCCTGATCCAGCCTGGCACCGCACCGGCCACGCTGCCGGTCGGGCAGCCAATCAGGCGCGAGATCCAGTGGTCCGGACTCTCGTCGCAGCCGGCCTGTGCCGGCACCCGCACCCGGGTGGCGGCCGGCCGGTACACCCTCTTCGCCTACCTGTCCGGTCACCAGGGCAGCACCAGTACGTTCACGCTGGCCGGCTGAGCGGTAGTTCCCGGGCGCCGAAGTGTTGCTATTGGCCGGGCTGACGGCCAAGGTGACCGGCATGGTGACTACCAACAGCACGGCGACCCAGCCGGCCGAGGACTATCAGGCGCTGCGGGTCGAGACGAACGGCATCAACGTGATCCCCGACGTCGAGCGCAAGGGTGCGCCTCGGCAATTGTTCTGGCCCTGGTTCGGCGCCAACGTGTCGGTGTTCGCGCTGAGCTACGGTTCGTTCGGGCTCAGCTTCGGCGTGTCCTTCTGGCAGGCGCTGATTGCCGGGCTGCTCGGCATCGCGCTGTCCTTCCTGGTGTGCGGCTTCATCGCGCTGGCCGGCAAGCGCGGTTCGGCGCCGACCATGGTGCTCAGCCGCGCGCCGTTCGGCGTGCGCGGCAACACCCTGCCGGCGCTGCTGGCCTGGCTGGTCAACGTGGGCTGGGAGACGTTGCTGACCATCCTGGCCACGCTGGCCACCGCCACCGTTTTCGATCGGCTGGGCTGGAGCGCCGGCACCGCGACCAAGGCGATCGCGCTGATCGTGGTGGCCGCGCTGATCATCGCCGGCGGGGTGATGGGCTTCGACCTGATCATGCGGATGCAAGCGGTGATCACGGTGGTCACCGGAGTGCTCACCGTGGTCTATCTCGTGTTGGTGTTCGGCAAGATCCACTGGTCGGCGGTCTCGGCGCACCATGCCGGTTCCGCGCAGCACGTGCTCGGCTGCTTCGTGTTGTTCTTCACCGGCTTCGGGCTTGGCTGGGCGGTCATGGCGGCCGACTACTCCCGCTACCTGCCACGCCGCGCGTCCAGCGGTGGCGTGGTCGGCTGGACCGCGTTCGGCGGTGCCATCGCGCCGGCGGTGCTGCTGGTGTTCGGGCTGCTGCTGGCCGGCTCGTCCGACAAGCTCAACTCGGCCATCGCCGCCGATCCGATCGGTGCATTGGCCGCCGAACTGGACACCTGGGCGCTGGTGCCGTTCCTGATCGTGGTGGTACTCGGCCTGGTCGGCGGCGCGGTGCTGGACATCTACTCCTCAGGCCTAGCCCTGCTGACCGCCGGGTTACGGGTGCCCCGGCCGGTCGCGGCCGGCATCGACGGGGTGATCATGGTCGCCGGCTCGATCTACGTGGTCTTCTTCGCCGATAACTTCTTCCTGCAATTCCAAGGCTTCCTGATCACGCTCGGCGTTCCGATCGCCGCCTGGTGCGGGGTGATGTTGGCCGACATCGCACTGCGCCGGCGCGACTATGCCGAGCCGGAGCTGTTCGACCCACGCGGCCGGTACGGCAGCGTGCGGGTGCTGCCGGTGCTGTGCATCCTCGTCGGCACCGCGCTCGGCTGGGGCCTGGTCACCAACACCCTCGCCAGCTGGCTGACCTGGCAGGGCTACCTGCTCAGCCCGTTCGGCCTCGGCGGCAAGAGCGGTGACTGGGCCTTCGCCAACCTCGGCGTGCTGGTGGCGCTCGTCCTCGGCTTCGTGGTCACGCTCATCGCCGACCGCGGCCCGATTCGACGGCAGGAGTCGCTTCCCGAGCGGCAGGTGTCGATTCCCGAGCGGCAGGAGCCGATGGCCGGGTGACCGGCCATCTGGTGGTGATCGACCTGCAGCAAGTGTTCGCCGCTCCAGCCAGCGGGTGGTTCACCCCGCGGCTTGCCGAGGTGCTCGACCCGGTGGATCGGCTGCTGGCGGCTTATCGGAGCGAGGTGACGTTCACCCGATTCGTGGCGCCGGCCGAGCCGGCCGGCGCCTGGCGCGAGTACTACCAGCAGTGGCCGTTCGCCCTGCAACCGGCGGATTCCGCGCTGTACGCACTGGTGGATCGGTTCGCCGGCAGGCCGACGCTGGAGGCCACCACCTTCGGCAAGTGGGGCCCGGAGCTGGCCGCGCGGACCGGAGCCGAACTGGTGGTTGCCGGGGTGACCACCGACTGCTGCGTGATCTCCACCGTGCTGGCCGCGGCCGACGCCGGGGTGAAGGTGCGCGTCGCGACCGACGCGTGCGCCGGTTCGACCGATGAGAATCATCAGCAGGCATTGGCGATCATGGCGCTGTACGCACCGCTGGTGGAGTTGACCACGGTGGCGGAGCTGGTCTCCGAGCTGGAATAGCCCGGTGCGGACGGGTGCTGCACCCTGGCGACGGCAGGACACCGGACGGAAGGGAATCAGCCGTGCAAATTGGGGTAATCGGAACCGGGAACATCGGTGGCACGCTTGGAAAGGCGCTCGCCCGGGCCGGGCACCAGGTCACCCTGGGCTCCCGCCACCCGCAGGACGCCAGCGCCACGGACGACAGCGTTGATGCCACGCACGACAGCGCGGATGCCACGGACGGCAGCGCTGATGCCACGGACGGTGCAGGTAGCACCGGCGACGTGCGGGTGGCCGACGTGGCCACCGCACTCGAGGATGCCGAGGTGGTGTTGCTGGCACTGCCGGCCGGCGCGGTCGATGGCTTCCTCGCCGAGCATGCCGCGGCCTTGGCAGACAAGCTGATCATCGACGCGACCAATCGGATCGGGGCGCCGGTGGCCAATGCCGCCGAGCAGATCGCGGCGGCCGTCCCCAATGCGCGGTACGCGCGAGCCTTCAACACCCTCGGCTGGGAGAATTTCGCCGACCCGGTCTTCGACGGCGTGCCGGCGGACCTGTTCTTCTCCTGCGCGCGAGGCGACCGGTCCATGGTCGAGGAGCTGATCAGCGCCGTCGGGCTCCAGCCCGCCTACCTCGGCGAGGGCAAGCAGGACGTGGTGGATGGCGTGTTGCCGCTTTGGTTCGCGCTGGTGCAGGCCAACGATGGCAACCGCCGGGTGGCGTTCCGAGTGCTGCGGAAGTAACGAATCCACCGATGGCGGACACCCGGCTACGGCGAGGCTTTCGTTCGCGAGCAACCGCGCAATCCGGTTGCACCGCAACGCTGAACCGATCCGAGATCAGCTCCGTGAGGCTGAGGGGACGATGGCGCGCCAGGGGACGCGCCACGCACCGGACTCCTCGAGGAGGCATCATGAGTCCTGCGATACGGCTAGGACGATCGATACGGCTAGGACGATCCACCGTTCTGCTCGCAGTCGGCGGCTTGGTGGCACTGACCGGCGTAGCCGTGCCGGCCAGTGCGCAGGCCGGCTCCGGGCACCGGTTCGACGACGGCTATCAGCAGCTCAACCTGGTATCAGACATACCCGGCGCGGCTCAGTTGCTCGACCCCAACCTGGTCAACCCGTGGGGGCTCTCGTCGTCACCGACCAGCCCGCTCTGGGTATCCGACAACGGAACCGACAAGACCACCCTGTATACCGGCGCGGTCGGCGGCGCACCGGCGAGCATCGTTCCGCTGGTCGTGTCGATCCCCGGCGGCGGCGCGCCGACCGGCCAGGTGTTCAACCCGACCGGCGACTTCGGACTGCCCACCGGTGGCAAGGCGCTGTTCATCTTCGCCGGCGAGCACGGTGACATCAGCGCCTGGAACGGCGCACAGGGCACCACCGCGGTGCTGATGGCACCGAGCTTGGGCGGCATCTACAAGGGCCTGGCGCTGCTCAGCACGACGCGCGGCAACCAGCTGCTCGCCGCCAACTTCCATGACAACCGGATCGATGTGTTCGACGGTTCGTTCCACCGGGTGGCCTCGCACGGCGCGTTCCGCAGCGTCGGCATCCCGCACGGCTACGCACCGTTCAACGTGGCGGTACTGGACGGCCGGGTGTACGTCAGCTATGCCAAGCAGGATGCCGCCCGCGAGGACGACGTCGCCGGGGCGGGTCACGGCTTCATCAATGTCTTCGATGGGCATGGCCGGTTCCTGCGGCACTTCGCCCGGCGTGGCGTACTCAACTCACCGTGGGGGCTCACCGTGGCGCCGGACGGGTTCGGCGACTTCAGCGGCGACGTGCTCGTCGGCAACTTCGGCGACGGCCGGATCCACGCCTTCACCCCGTCCGGACATCTTGCCGGGACGCTGCGCGACACGCACGCCAGGCCACTGGTCATCGACGGCCTGTGGGCGCTGAAGCCGGGTAACGGCGTCTCCGGTGCGACCTCCGACGTCTGGTTCAGCGCCGGGCCCGCCGACGAATCGCATGGTCTGCTGGGCATCTTGCACTCGACCGACGACGACTGACACCGTTTGACCCACCAGCCGGTATCCGCCCGGGACGCCATAAGCGTGCGTCCCGGGCGGAATACCGTCAAGCGCGCACTTCAAGCGATGAGCGGTGAACAATTCGGTGGAGATGCTCCCAACGGCGCCGAGGCTGCTGCCCTGCCTGGCTGTGTCTAACCGTTGATGATTTTCTTCCCGCGCCTCTTGACGGAGATTTCGCACCCGAGGACCGTGTGTAGCCAGTTCGGGTGTCGGCTGGGCCGAAAGGCCTCATCTCATGACTCGGCTCATGAGTCGTGGACGCGATGCGGGTGAGGCCCCGGACTGACCGCATGGGGGGCGTCAGATGGCGACGAACGACGCGCAACAGCAGAGCGACCCGGCGCACGGTCGGGTAGCCGAGCCAACGCACTCGGACATCCGGACGGAGGTATTGCTGAGGCTGCCCCAGCCCGTCGCCTGGTTGATGGCGGTGGGAGCGGCCGCCACCCTCGGCGCAGGGATCTGGGTCTACAACGTCAAAGCGCCCAAGCTGAACATGGTTACCATCGGGTTGGGCGGCTCGGACCAGCGATTCCCGCTTCCGAGCGGGACCGAACTTGCGGTGAAATGGGACTTTGCCCTGATCGCCGGGTACGCCCCCGCGCTCTTTCTCGGGATTGCCCTCGCGGCTGCCGTCTTCTGGACGCCTCAGGCCAAATCGCTGGTGCGGGCCGCACCGTGGCTTGCGGGCGCGGTTGTGCTGGCTGACCTGCTCAAAGACGCCATGTTGTGGCTCAGCATTCACTTCGCCGAACCGTCGCCCTGGCTGACGCTGGCGGTGGCCGCCTCGGTGATGAAGTTCTCCTGCCTGGTGCCTGCCGCCGGGGTGGCCGTCAGTGGTTTCGCGGTAGCGATTGGCCGACTGCTGCTCGCGCCGCGGGTGCAGAGGCGGAAGGAGGTCATGACCTACCCGCCTGCTCCACTCGAGGACGATTCCGTGTTCGGCTCGCGACGGGCCGACGCCGCCACCGGTGCCACCCGATGGCGTCGCGGATTCTATGTGCCCGACCTGACCGATAAGGAGTTGCGCGATGCAGCAGCCGGCAAACCCAGGATCGGGATCTGCCTTTCCGGTGGGGGCGTTCGCTCGGCATCGGTGGCACTCGGCGCGACCCAGAGCCTGAGTGAAGAGCTTCGGTCTGCGAAGTATCTGGTTTCGGTCTCTGGCGGGGGTTACACCGCCGGCGCGCTGCAACTCGCGCTGGCTCCGCCGGAGCCGAACCCGGAGATCGCGGGGAAGGTCGAGCGGGTACCCGAGGTCCTGCTACGGCCCGGCACCGTGTGGGAGGACCGTATCCGCAGACATGCCGACTACCTCGCCAACAGCACTCAGCAGTTCTTAGTGGCGTTGGGGGTGCTCGCCCGAGTGATGCTGTTGTCGCTCGCGCTGATCTTCAGCACGGCTGTGATAGCCGGGGTAGCGGTCGGGCGGGCGTACCGGCTTGCGCCGGTCGCGCCGTGGGACCCGAGTAAGAAACTGCACCCGGCCCTGCGCGACGTGACGTTCCCCGGCATTCGAACTGGGACCTGGTGGCTGCTCGCCCTCCTCGCGGGGGCGGCCTTCGTGCTCTACCTGGTCACCTTGGCCGACGAGCCGAGAAGCGAGGAGCGCAACCAGCGCCATGACGCGGCGCAAGCCACCCGACGGCTGTCCGGCAGGTCTGGTGGGACTCAGCCACGGACGCTCGCCCAATCGCTGCAACATGTTGCCGCCAACATCACCTTGCTCGCGCTGCTGGTCGCAGGGACGACGATCGTCATTCCGGCGGTAATCTTCGCGGCGGCATGGGTGCTGTCCCGGTACGGGTCTCCGGGGACAGCCGTCGGCGGCCCGGTCGGCGCTCTGCTACTCACCTGGATAACCACGTTGGCGAGCCTCGGCCGGCGGAGCAAGGCCGGCTCGAAAGCAAAGCGGCTGTTCGCCAAGGGCGGCACGCCAGGCGCGGCTCCCTCCGGACTGCTGCAGCTGATCCTCGCCGTCGTCACCCTCTTCGTGCTGGCCGCGACCTGGCTGCTGTTGTTCGGGGCCGCCGCCGCCATCTCCGATGAGCGGTCCGCGCTGCTGACCGCGGCGGGCCTACTTGTCGTGCTGGCAGCCCTGGGCGGCATGCTGGACCAAACCGAGCTCAGCCTGCATCCGTTCTACCGCAAGCGACTCGCAACAGCCTTCGACGCAAGGCAGATAGTGCGGCCCGACGGATACAGCGTCGCCGTCGGCTACCCCTACGCCGAGATGACCAGCCTGTCCACCTACGGCAAGAAGGTTAAAGGTTTTCCGGAGGTCATCTTCGCGGCGGCCGCCAATCTCGTGGGCGAGCAGCGGGCGCCCCTGGCCGCGGCTTCGTTCACCTTCTCCAGCAGCTGGATCGGCGGCCCGGACGTCGGGTATATGCGGACGGAGCATATCGAGGACGCGGTCGCGGAGAACCTGCGCCGCGACCTCACGGTCGAAGCCGCGGTTGCCGTATCCGGTGCCGCGGTCGCGTCCGCGATGGGCCGGGCGTCCCGTTGGTACGGGACGATGCTGGCCGTCACCGGGGTTCGCCTCGGCACCTGGCTGCCTAATCCGCACTTCATCGCACGCTGGGATGCGGCGCGAGAGCAGAACTTCTGGCAGCTGCCCGGTATCCCGCGCATCCGGCGGTTGACCTACCTGCTGCGTGAGATCTTCGGAATCCATCAATACACCGATCGGCTGCTGCAGATCACCGACGGTGGGCACTACGAGAACCTCGGCCTGGTGGAGTTGCTGCGACGCCGGTGCACCGAGATCTATTGCATCGACGCCAGCGGTGACAGCCCGCCGACCGCGGGCACGCTGGCTGATGCGATAACCCTCGCGCAGGTCGAGTTGGGGGTGAAGATCACATTGCTCGACAGCGTCTGGGACATGGTCCCGGGCAGCGTTGCGACGCCGCTCAAACCGGACGGTCCGCTGTCGTCGCTGAACGCACGGCTGTCGGAGAAGTCCGTCATCGTCGGCCACATCAGCTATCCGCCCGAGAGCATGCCGCCCGAGTCGCCTTCGACCACGCCGGCCGACGGCAGCACCGACGGAGGACAACCGGCGATCAAACCGCCGACCGGAATCCTGGTTGTCGCAAAGGCGCTTCTGACGCGCGACCTGGACTACGACCTACTCTCCTACGCCGCGCGTAACGCCGTATTCCCCCATGACTCCACTGGTGATCAATTCTTCGACGACGAGAAGTTCTGCGCCTATTCCCAGCTCGGTCGAGAGATCGGCCGTAAGGCTAAGGATGCTATGGCGGAGGAGAAGTCGAAACTGGCCGAGCAGGCAGGCAGCCGCACGGGCAAGCACGAGGATCACCGGGAGCCCGAATATGCGGATCTCCTCGGGCAGGTGGAGCCGTCGCAGTCATTCGCCGACCTGGGGTCGTTACCGCCGGCCGCCTTTGCCAACGCCACCATGCCTCCCGTCGCTGACCAGGGGCCGCTACTGCTGGTGTGGTTGTTGCAATCGGCCGAGCGACTCATGTCGCAGCTGCGGCTCGCGGCTGCCGGCCGGGCCGGGTCCGAACTGCCTCTTGAGCCGAACGCCATTAACAAGCCCAAACGGAGGAACAAGCGATCCAGCCGCCAGGACGGACCACCACGGTAGGCGTTCAAGCCCGTCCGGCATCGCGAAGTTCCTCCGGTTAGAGTCCAAGGAGTGTCTGCCGATCAGCTGGCCGCCGGCATCGTCCGGTATTCCGAGGCCTCGCTAGCCGACCTGCTGCCCTCCGCGTTGGCCGCGCTGGGCCTGCCGGATGAGCCCAACCCGCTCGGCTTGGCCGCAACCGACTGCCTGGTGGTGTTGCTGATCGACGGGCTGGGTTGGAACCTGCTGCGCCGCCACGCCGCGCACGCGCCGTTCCTGGCCAGCTTGGCCGGCCGGCCGTTGACCGCGGGCTTTCCGACGACCACCGCGACCAGCCTGGCCTCGCTCGGCACCGGGCTACCGCCAGGCCAGCACGGGTTGACCGGATACACCTCGCTGGTGGAGAAGGTCGGCGAGCCGGTCAACTGGTTGCGCTGGCAGGTCGCGCCCAGTGGCGCGAGCCTGCTCGACCGGCTGGTGCCGGAACAGGTACAGCCGCTGCCGACCGCGTTCGAGCGGGCCGAGCGAGCCGGCGTGACGGTGTCGGTGGTGTCCTCCTACGCGTTCCGGGGCAGTGGGCTGACCCGGGCGGTGTTGCGCGGCGGCAGCTACCTGCCGGTGTTCACCGCGGCCGACACCGCGACCACCGTCGCCGCGGCCGCGCGCGGCCGCCGGCCCAGTCTGATCTACTGCTACAACAGCGAGCTGGATCTGATCGGGCACGGCTGCGGTTGTTCCTCCGATGCCTGGCGGGTGCAACTGACGCTGATCGACCGCGCGGTGCAACTGCTGGCCGAGCGACTACCGGCCGGCGTGCGGCTGCTGGTCACCGCCGACCACGGCATGGTCGACGTGCCCGAGTCGGCGAAGATCGACTACGACGCCGACCCGGCGCTGTCCGAGGGCGTCGAGGCGATCGCCGGTGAGGCCCGGGTGCGCTACCTGCATGTCGCCGACGGTCAGCTGGCGGCGGTACGGCAACGCTGGCTGGATCGGGTCGGGAACACGATCGCGATGCTGAGCCGGGACGAGGTCATCGACCGGGGTTGGTTCGGGCCGGTGGTGAGCGACATCGCCCGGCAGCGGATCGGCGATCTGGTTGCGCTGGCGACCGAGCCCGTTGCGGTGGTGCGTCGTCGGGCCGAGCAACGGCTGGCCCTGATGACCGGCCAGCACGGCGGGCTCACCGAGGAGGAACTGCTGGTGCCGCTGTTGCAGCACCTCGGCACCGGCTAGGCGGGAACCTCCTAGGTTCAGAAGTGGCCGGCCGCACGTACCGACGGGCGTACCGAGCTGAGGACCGTACCGAGATGAGGAGCTGCGTGGCGGAGTCGAATGCGGAATTCATTGCCCGGATCGGCCTGTTCGGCGATCCGGTCGCCGACCCGACAGCCGTGCTGGAGCGCGGCAGCGCCAGGTTCACGGTGCTCACCGACCGCCTACTGCGACTGGAGTGGGCGCCGGATGGCCTGTTCGAGGACCGTGGTTCGTTCGCCTTTCCGACCCGCCGCGGTCCGGTACCGCCGTTCACGGTCACCGAGCAGGCCGGTGAGACGGTGCTCGACACCGGGGCGCTGCGGCTGCGCTACCGGCCCGACGGGTCGGCCTTCCATGCGGGCAACCTGAGCATCGAGGTGACCACGCTGCCCGGCACCAGCTGGCAACCCGGCCAGCGGGACCGGCTCAACCTCGGTGGTGCTCGGCGCACCGTCGACTCCTGCCGTGGCGAGGCGAGCCTGGAACCGGGCCTGGTTTCCCGGTCCGGCTGGTCGCTGTACGACGACGGCAACTCCATGCTGTTCGAGGACGGTTGGGTACGAGCCAGGGACGGCGCCGATCGGCTGGACTGGTACTTCTTCGGCTACGGGCACGACTATCCGGCCGCGGTGCACGACTACACCCGGTTCGGCGGTGCGGTCCCGCTGGTGCCGCGCTGGATGCTAGGTGCCTGGTGGTCGCGGTACTGGCCCTACACCGATCAGGAACTGCGTGCGCTGATAGGGGAGTTCCGTGACCGTCGGCTGCCACTGGACGTGCTGGTCATCGACATGGACTGGCACCTGCCCGACAGCTGGACCGGTTACACCTGGAACCGGGAGCTGTTCCCGGACCCGGCCGGTTTCCTGTCCTGGCTGCACAAGCTCGGCCTGCACAGCACGCTCAACCTGCATCCGGCGCTCGGCGTCCAGCCGTTCGAGGAGACCTACGCGGACTTCGTCCGGGCCATGCGGCTGGACCCGGCGGGCGGCGAGGCGGTGCCGTTCCACGTCTCCGACCCTGACTACCTGCGCGCCTACTTCGAGCTGTTGCACCATCCGCTGGAGGACCAGGGGGTCGACTTCTGGTGGATGGATTGGCAGCAGGGACGCAGCTTCGGCGAGCAGGGCATCGACCCGCTGCCCTGGCTGAACCACCTGCATTTCACCGACCTGGGCAGGCATCCCGAGCGTCGGCCGATCACCTTCAGCCGCTGGGGTGGCCTGGGCAGCCATCGGTATCCGATCGGCTTCTCCGGCGATTCGTTCGCGCAGTGGTCCGCGCTGCGCTTCCAGCCGCGGTACACTGCGGCCGGCGCCAACGTGGGCTACGGCTGGTGGAGTCACGACATCGGCGGGCACGTCGGCCCGGACGATCCGGAGCTGTACGTCCGGTGGGTGCAGTTCGGCGCGCTGAGCCCGATCCTGCGGTTGCACAGCAACCAGGATCCGGCCTCCGAACGGCGACCGTGGATGTTCGGCGAGCAGGCGCTGGCGGCCGCCCGCGAGGCGTTCGAGCTGCGTTACCAGCTGCTGCCCTACCTCTACACGGCCGCTCGGCTGGCCGCCGATACCGGAATCGCCCCGGTGCGTCCGATGGCCTGGTCGGCTCCGGCGGCGGACAGCGCGTACGCGGCTCGGTTCCAGTACCAGCTCGGTGAGGCGATGGTGGTGGCCCCGGTGCTGCACCCGGTCGACCCGAGCACCGGGCTGGCCACCGTGGATGCCTGGCTGCCGGCGGGGGAGTGGGTGGAGCGCACCACTCGGGAAGGGTTCACCGGCCCGCGCTGGGTACGACAACTGGCCGACCTGAACCGGCTGCCGCAGTTCGTCCGGCTCGGCTCGGTACTGCCGCTGGCCGAGGTCGCAGCCACCACCGGCGACCAGCCGGCCGATCAGCTGATCCTCTCGGTCTTTCCCGGCGCGTCCGGCGTGGGGCGGGTGTACACCGATGACGGCAGCAGTTCTGCCTATCGTGCCGGGCAATTCCGCTGGACCGAATTCGGCACCGAGAGCCCGGACGAATCCCGCTGCACGGTCTGGATCCGGCCGGCCGAGGGCAGCGCAGACGACCGCCCGCGCCGCTGCACGGTCCGACTGGAGGGCACCGTTCGGCCGCGCGAGGTGCTGCTGGACGGCGAGCCGCACGCCGGCTGGCGGCAGGACGCCGATGCCACCGTGATCGAGGTGCCGCCTCGGCCGGTGTGCCGTCCGGTCGAGCTGAGGGTGACCGCCGATCGGCGGCTGTCCGCACTGGGTCCGGCGCACGACACCGCGGTACGCGCGGCGGACCTGCACCGGCTGCTGGGCCGACCGGACACGGCGCCGGCCCGACCGGATGCGGCGCCAGCCCGACCCGACGCGGCGCAAGACCGATTCGATACGGCGCCAGCCCGACCCGACGCGGCGCCAGCCCTACTCGACGCGACGCTGGACGAGTTGGCAGCGGCGGTGTTGGCCCTGCCGGCCGACCACCCGTCCCGGCCGGCGGCACTGGCCCGGCTGGGCGGTCCGGCACTGCGGGTGGACGAGCACACCGCACCGGACGAGGCGGCGAACGTCCTCGGCCGGCTGATCGTCGGCGCCGACCCGGGCGAACGGATCAGCGTGCGGTGTGACTGGACGCTCGAACGAGGCACCGAGGTACGACGGTTCGCCCAGGAGCCGGTCCCGGTGCCCGATGGTGGCCTGGTGATCGATGCGCCGTTCCGTTGGGACGACTCGCTCAGCCCGACCCGCTGGACGCTGGCGGTTAGCGCGCACTGGCAATCCCGCTGGGGTGCGGTGACGCTCGGCCACGTGCACCGCAGCACGGTACTGGTGCCGTGCCTGCCGTCCTGGGCGGCGGCCGTCACCGATCCCGATGGGCAGCCGGCCGCGGCGGATTGGCGGCTGTTCCAGGCGAATCCGTTCGATATCGACTACGGCGAGTTGACCGAGCGGTTCGGCCTGCCGCTGCAGCACGACCCGCGAGTCGATCGATCCGATGCCTGCACGGTGCATGCCCGGACCCGACTGATGGTGCCGCAGACCTGCCCGGCTGCCTTCAGCTACTACAGCAGTGACGAGGTCGAGGTGCTGCTGGATGGCCGGTCGCTCGACGCCGATGTCACCGGCGGTGCGCCGACCCGGTTCTACGAGCTGGACCAGCGACCGCGCCGGACTGAGCCCGTCCAGCTGACGGCCGGCAGCCATGAGCTGACGTTCCGGTGCGCCAAGACAGCCGAATTGCCCTGGTACCAATGGTGTTTGGCGGTTTCGGCGGTCGATCCGGAGAACGGCGAGGTGCTGCTGGGTATCACCAGCGACGCCGGCGTGGCTTCGGCGGGCGGCTGACCGGGACGCAAACCCCAAACCGGTCGGGTAGCCGGACGGCGAGTGCGTAAATGCATGTATCCGCGAGCCGTCGGCGGGTTCAATAGGGAGATGCTGGTCGAGCGCGACGACGCTTTGACCACGCTGACCTCGCTGGTCGAACAGGCTGCTGGCGGTACGGGTGCGCTGGTGTTCCTCGGTGGCGAAGCCGGCGTGGGTAAGACGTCGCTGTCGGCTGCGCTGACCGCCGCGGTAAGCGAGCGGCTCACGGTGCGCTGCGGCGGTTGCGACAACGTGACCACTGCGGCCGCCCTCGGCCCGCTGATCGACGCGGTGCCGGAGTTGACCAGTGTCATCGACGACGAGGCGGTCAAGCTCGACCGGTTGCGGCTGTTCCGCCGGCTGCGCGCGCTGCTGTCCGCGGCGCCAACCCTGCTGGTGCTGGAGGACGTGCACTGGGCCGACGAGGCAACCCTGGAGATACTGCGGTTCCTCGGTCCCCGGCTGGCCGACCTGCCGCTGCTGGTGCTGGCCACCTTCCGCGAGGACGAGGTGGCTGCCGACCACCCGTTGACCGTGGTGCTCGGTGACCTGGCCACCAGCCCCGGCGTCCGGCGGATGCAGCTGCGGCCGCTCTCGGTGGCCGGCGTCGGCCGGCTCATCCAGGCCGCCGGCTCGTCGCTCGATGCCGCCGAATTGCATTTCAGCACCGGTGGAAACCCGTTCTACGTCACCGAGGTGATCGCTGCCGGCCAACAGCAGTTGCCGGCCACCGTGCGGGACGCCGTGCTGGCCCGGGCGTCCCGGCTCTCGGCCGGCGGGCGGGAGGTGTTGGCCGCTGCCGCGGTGCTCGGCCGGCGCGCCGATCTGCCGCTGCTGACAGTGGTTTCCGGCCAGTCGGCCAGCGCGGTCGATGAGTGCGTGCAACGCGGCATGCTGGTCGGCGACGGCCGGACCTGGGCGTTCCGGCATGAGCTGGCCCGGCTGGCGATCGAGCAGACCCTGACGCCGGTGGCCCGCATCGGCCTGCATGCGGCCGCCCTGGTCGCGCTGCGGGCGGCGGGCGTTCGCGAGGACCGCCGGCTGGCCCACCACGCCGCCGGCAGCGGCGATCGGTCGGCGGTACTGCACCATGCGCCGCTGGCCGCCGCCCGGGCGGCGCGACTGGGTGCGCACCGCGAGGCGGCCGAGCAGTACCGGCTCGCGCTGCGCTTCACCAAGGTGGCGGAGAATGCATCGCCAGACCAAGCTAATTCGGCGCTGGGTCTTTCGGCGAAGGGTCTTTCGGCGTCAGGTAATTCGGCGTCAGGTAATTCGGCGTCAGGTATGAGCCGCGCCGAGCTGTTGGCCGCGTTGTCCTACGAGTGCTACCTGACCGATCAGCTGGACGAGGCCTACGAGACCCGGCTCGCCGCACTGGAGCTGTTCGAGCAGGCTGGGGATCTGGCCGCGGTGGGTACCGCGCAGCGTTGGTTATCCCGACTGGCCTGGTTCCTCGGCCGAAACGCCGAAAGCCGCCGGTACGCCGACTGCGCGGTCAGGACCCTGGAATCGCTTGGCCCGAGTTCGGCGCTGGCGATGGCCTACAGCAACCAGGCGCAGCTGGGCATGTTGGTCGGGGATCTGAGCGGCGCGGTCGACTGGGGCAACCGCGCCATCGAGTTGGCCCGCCGGTTCGACGATCGGGACACCGAGATCCACGCGTTGAACAACATCGGCACCGCGATGGGTGCCTACGGCGACAGCTTGGACGGCCAGCAGCGACTGGCCCGCAGCCTCGACCTGGCGTTGGCCGCCGACGCCTACGAGCATGCCGCGCGCGCGTACACCAACCTGGGCAGCATGCTGTATCGCAATCACCAGCCGGTCGACGCCGATCGGCAGTTGCGGGTCGGCATCGGTTACTGCACCGAGCGGGGCCTGGACTCCTGGCGGCTTTACATGCTCGCGACGCTGGCAGGCGCGCTCGCCGAGCAGGGACGCTACGACGAGGCGCAGGACTGCGTGACCGAGGTGCTGCGCAAGCCGCAGTTGGCGCCGATCATCCGGATCCGGATCAGCGGAGTGGCCGGCCAGCTTGCCGCCCGCCGGGGTGCCGAACACGTCGACTACCTGGACGAAGCGCTGGCCCTGGCCGAGCTGACCGGCGAGGGCCAGCGGCTGGCGCCGATCGCGGCCGCTCGGGCCGAGGCGGCCTGGATCGCCGGGTGCCCGGACCGGATCGTGGCCGAAGTGGACCGAGCCTGGCCGGTCGCCATTGCCCACCCGCATCCCTGGGAACTCGGCGAGCTGAGCTGGTGGCTGGCCGTCGCCGATGTGCGCCGGACAGTGCCGATACCGCTCGCCCGGCCGTTCGCGCTGATGCTCGACGGCGACCTGGCCGCCGCGGCCGAGGAGTGGCGGGCGCGCGGCTGCCCGCTCTGGGTGGCGCTATCGCTGGCCGCGGCACCGGGGTTGGCCGAAGCTCGGCAGGCCCTGGACCTGGTAGACACGATCGGTGCCCCGGCGGTCCGGCAGGCGATACTGGCCGATCGGCACGCCCGCGGCCTGCCGCTGCCGCGCGGGCCGCGACCAGCCAGCCGCGCCAATCCGTCCGGGCTGACCACTCGGGAGATCGACGTGCTGCGGCTGCTGGTGGAAGGTTTGTCCAACGCCGATGTGGCACAGCGGCTGTTCCTGTCCGAGAAAACGGTCGGCCATCACGTGTCCTCGGTGCTGCACAAGCTGGGCGAACCGACCCGGTCGCGCGCCGTGGCCACCGCGGTCCGGCAGGGCATCGTCGCAGCGCACCCGGACCCGGTGGCGGACTAGCCCCGGGCGTGCTTGTGCCGGCTGCGCTTCCGTGAGCTGTGCTTGCGCCGGCTGCGCTTCCGCGAGTGGTCAGTTCGCAGCCGAATGGTCAGATATGAGTGACCATTCGCCGGGCAACTGACCACTCGCCCGTTGATATCGGGTGAAACCCGATCGGTGTGTTCGCCGGGCACGCCAAGATAGGGAAACCGCCCCATGCGCCGGGTGGTCCGACTCGCGTTAGCTGAACCTGCGGGTAGCGAGCTCGCAGATTCAGATCGAGAGGAACCAAGAACCATGTCTCTGTTCATGGACGTGCACAACCTGGACGGCCCGGTAACCGCCGAGGACGTCGCGAAGGCGCACGCCGCCGACCTGGAGACCCAGGGCGAGCACGGCGTGCACTACCTGCGGTACTGGGTCGATCAGGACCACGGCAAGATCTTCTGCCTGGTCGACGCGCCGAGCGCGGAGGCGGCCACCACCGTGCATCGCGAGGCGCATGGCCTCGTTGCCGACGAGATCTACCAGGTGGCCGAAGGGGAATGACCACCACGGTGAGTGGCCGGCTCGTATCTCGATTTGGCAAACATGCCGCAGGGATAGGAAGAAACCCGAACGCAGCGGTGTTGTTGCCGGTAGCACATGGATAGCGAGCCGACCATTCATCCGATCGAGCGATACGGAGAAACGCAATGTTCAGCAGCAACATGACCGGCGAACTGGCTCGCCCACGACAGTCCGACCTACTGGCCACCGCGCAATACCAGCGATTGGTCCGGGAAGCTCGGAACGGTCGGCCCAGTTGGGTTCGGCACGCGGCGGCAACGATGCTCGTCGCGGTAGCTCGTCGGCTCGAACCGATCCGCCGCAACTTCGACCACGAACCGGCCAGCGTAGCGCCGGAGCTGCCGTGCGCGATCAGCCCCTGCTGAGGCAGGCATTCGGGTTTAGCCAGCAAATCTCAGGCAAATGGTTCGGGCGTACCGGGCAGCGAGGATGCCGGTACGGCCGACTCATGCTCGTTCGGTGTGCAGTTTGGCCGTGACAGGGGTGCTTTTCCGGCTCATGGAATGGCCGGACGCTGACCCGCGAGGGGTTGGGCCCACAAGCGTCTAGTCGACCTCGGATTAGGTTCGACCCGGCACTGGTTGGGACGTGTCCACCGGTGGGGCAGTCGAGGGAAATGTTCAGCGCGCCATGGTGGAATCTGCGGTGATTCCGGCATGTTGCAGGCTGCCGTCCGCGGTGTCCGGTTGGCTCTGAATGCGTTTTGGCTATGAATAGCGTTCGATGATCGAGGCGTCAGCCAGTCGGGACAGGGCTTCCCGGATCGTCCGGGCGCGAGCGTCGCCGACCCCGTCCACGTTCTGCAGCTCGTCCACGGTCGCCGCGAGCACCTTCTGCAGACTGCCGAAGTGCTCGACGATCCGGCTCAGTACCGAGGCGGGCAGTCGCGGCACCCGGGACAGCAGCCGGTAGCCGCGGGGACTGACCGGTTGGTCGATCGCCTCCAGCGTCGCCGGATAGCCGAGCGCCTTGGCGACATTGGTGAGATCCAGCAATTCCGCCGACGACAGCTCGGACAGATCGGTCAATGCCTGCTCCACCGTCCGGTTGCGCCGTCCGGTCGGCAGGTAGTCCCGGACGATCAGTTCCCGGTCCGAGTGCACGCCGGCCATCAACTCTTCCAACTGCAGCGAGAGCAGTCGCCCGTCGGTGCCCAGCTCGGCGCCGTAGCCGGCGATCTCGTCGGAGATCCGGGTGACCATCTCCAGCCGCTGGGACACCGAGGCGGCGTCCCGCACCGTCACCAGGTCCTCGATCTCCAATGCGGACAGCGTCTGCGAGACCTCGTCCAGCCGCGATTTGTACCGTTCCAGCGTGGCCACCGCCTGGTTGGCCCGGGACAGCAGCGAGGTCGAGTTCTCCAGCACATGCCGCCGCGCGCCCAGGTACAGGCTGATGATCTTCATCGACTGCGACACCGAGATCACCGGGTAGCCGGTCTGCTGCGCCACCTGCTGGGCGGTCCGGTGTCGGGTGCCGGACTCACCGGTCGGGATGCCCTGATCCGGCATCAGGTGGGTGGCCGCCCGCAGGATCCGGCTGAGATCGGTGGTGAGCACCACCGCGCCGTCCATCTTGGCCAGCTCACGCAGCCGGGTCGCGGAGAATTCCACGTCGAGCGGGAAGCCACCGGTGCAGATGCCCTCGACCACCCGGTCGTGGCCGAGCACGATCAGCGCGCCGGTGTTGCCGCGCAGGATCCGTTCCAGGCCGTCGCGCAGGTCGGTGCCGGGTGCCAGAGCCGCCAGGACGGTGCGCACGTCGTCACGATCGTAGGTTGCCATCCGCCCACCGCTCCTTTCCGTCGGTTCCGCACGGGCTCAACATCGCTCTATCGGCCGGCCTCGGCGCGAGCCAAGCCGCGCCAGACAGTGTAGGGCGTCAGGGTGTGTCTGCTCATTCCACTCTGGCGCGCATGCTCGGGCAGGCGTTCCCTAGAACGCCCGGCCCACCTGCGTGAGCAGTTCCCAGGCCTTGGCGACGGTGGCGATCTCGAGCACCTGCATGCCGGGCACGTGCGACCATTGCGATCCGGCCGGCACCAGTGCCTTACGGAACCCCAGCCGGCCGGCCTCGGTGAGCCGGCGTTGCACGCTGCTCACCCGACGCACGTCGCCGGTCAGCGACACTTCGCCGATGGCGCACATGGTGGCCGGCAGCGCGTAGTTGTGCGCGGCCGAGGCGATCGCGAGCAGCACCGCCAGATCCACCGCTGGCTCGATGATCTTGATGCCACCCACGCTGGCCGCGTAAACATCCCGCTCGATCAGATTGGTGCCGGCGTGCCGGCCGAGCACCGCCAGCAGCATGTTCGCCCGGGAGGAGTCCAGGTCGGTGAACGAGCGCCTGCCTGGACCGCCGTGGCCGTTCTGCTGCGACACCAGTGACTGCACCTCCGACAGCAGCGGCCGCCGACCGGTCACGGTCACCGTGACGCAGGTACCCGGCACCGCGATATCCCGGGTGCTGACGAACAGGCCGGACGGGTCGGGCAGCTCGTCGATGCCCTCCTCGTGCATCTCGAAGCAGCCGACCTCGTCGGTCGCGCCGAACCGGTTCTTGATCGAGCGCAGCATCCGCAGTGAGGAGTGCCGGTCGCCCTCGAAGTACAGCACCACGTCAACCAGGTGCTCCAAGGCCCGCGGGCCGGCGATGGAACCGTCCTTGGTGACGTGGCCGACCAGCACGGTGGCGATGCCGCGCTCCTTGGCGACCGCGCTGATGGAGGCGGTCACCGCCCGGATCTGTGGCACCCCGCCGACCACGCCGTCCACCGTCGACGAGGCGATGGTCTGCACCGAGTCGAGGATCAGCAACCTCGGCTTGACCTCGTCCAGGTGTGCCAGCACCGCGCCGAGGTCGTTCTCCGCCGCCAGGTAGAGCTCCGGATGCATAGTGTGCGTGCGGTCGGCGCGGGCACGTACCTGCGCGGTGGACTCCTCACCGGTGACCAGCAGCGCCGGCGTGCCGCTGGACTCGGCGAACCGCTTGGCCACCTCGAGCAGCAGGGTGGACTTGCCGACCCCGGGCTCACCGGCCAGCAGTAGCACCGCACCCGGCATCAAGCCGCCGCCGAGCACCCGGTCCAGCTCCGCGATGCCGGTCGGCTTGGCCCGGGCGACCGAGGCGTGCTGCCGGCTGATCGGCAGCGCGGCCTCCCGCGGCGTCACCGGCGTGGGCAGGCTGAGTGCGGCGGCCCGGACCCCTTCCTCGGCCATGGTGCCCCAGGCCTGACATTCCGGGCAGCGGCCCACCCAGCGGATCGCGGTCATGCCGCATTCGGTGCAGGCGTAGCCGGTCGGCTGACGGCGGCCCTGCTTACCCGCTGCTGGTTTGCCGGTGGGTGTGCTCACTCGCCGCACGCTACCGGCGACCGGCGACAAAACCGGTCAGGCAGATCGGCGACCCAGCTCAGTCCTCGGGCCGGGTCGGCCCTGCTCAGTTCTTGGGTTTCAGTTCTTGGGCTCGGCCGGCTCGGTGGCGTCGCTGATCACCGGCGCGGACGGCGCGCTGCTGGGCAACTCCACCGGGATGGTCATGCTGACCGTGCTGCCATCGGCGAAGGTGAGGGTGACCGGCACGGCCTGTGCCGGGTACAGATCGGTGGTCAGGCCGGTCAACGTGATGCTCGGGCCGCCGGTGCCGAAGCCGACCTGCACCGACTCGCCGGGCGGGATCGAGATCGGGGTACTGGCCTGCGCGGAGCTGCTGGCGCTGGCCGAGGCGGTGTCGGAGCTACTCGCGCTGGTGGTCGCGGATGCGCTGGAGCTCCCTGACGCCGTACCCGACGTGCTGCCCGTACCCGATGCGCTCGCCGTACCCGACGTGCTGGCCGTGCTCGAAGCGGTGGCCGTGCTGGAAGCGGTGGCCGAAACGCCGGCCGAACTCGAGGGTGCCGAACTCGACTCTGCCGAACTCGACGCGCCGGCGCTGGCGGACTGGGTGTCTCCGGAACCGGTGTTGCTCAGCTGCGCGCTGCCGGCGAGCGGGCTGGACACCGACTGCAGTTCCAGCTGCTGGCCTCCGTTGTTGATGATCACCATGCGGAGCTGTGCGTTGCCGCCCTTGGTGTAGGAACCGCTCTGGTCGTCGACCACCGCGGCGGTCCGGATCGAGACGGCGCCGGCGTCGGCGGAGGCGCCGTCGATGGGCGGGCGCTGGTTGATGGTCTGGGTGTCCTGCCCGGCGGCGCAGCCGGCCACCAGCACGGCGCCGACCGCGACGGTCGCGGCGGCCGTGGTGAACCGCCGGATGGCACCGGACAGGCCCGGCAACTCCTTCGCCACGCTCTCCAGCTCCTCAGCCTCAGCAACGTCGAACGGCCGGGACTCGGCCGTTTCGGCCCAGCGTAGCGAGCGCCTGGCGGCCGTCAGCGGATAGGGTCGGCGGCCGTTCGGCGAGCGGCGCCGCCAGCGCCGGGCGGGACTGCGGCAATCGCCCGACACCGGCCGCGACGAGGGCATATAGCACATAGTGCAGCAAGATATGAATGATCTTCGAGCTGGGCGTGTCGTCCCCACGTGTTACCCTGGTAGGTACCGAAAGGGGTTGCCTCTATGACTTTTGAGGTTGGCGAAACCGTCGTATACCCGCACCATGGCGCTGCCAAAATCGAGGCAATCGAAAAGCGCATCATCAAGGGCGAGGAAAAGACCTACCTGGTACTGAAGGTCCAGCAGGGCGACCTTACCGTCCGGGTGCCCGCAGACAACGCCGAGATCGTGGGCGTACGCGACGTGGTCGGTCAAGAAGGTTTGGACCGGGTCTTCGAGGTGCTGCGGGCTCCGCACACCGAGGAACCGACGAACTGGTCCCGGCGATACAAGGCCAATGGCGAGAAGCTGGCCTCCGGTGACGTGAACAAGGTCGCCGAGGTCGTCCGGGATCTGTGGCGGCGCGAGAAGGATCGCGGCCTGTCCGCCGGCGAGAAGCGGATGCTGGCCAAGGCCCGCCAGATCCTGGTCAGCGAGCTGGCATTGGCCGAGGGAACGAACGAGGACAAGGCCGAACTGGTCCTCGATGAGGTGCTGGCCGGCGCTGTCGCCTGACAGCCGATTCGCCCTGTGCTTGGCTAACCAGCCATGAGCGTTGCTGTCGTGCTGGTTGCCGCCGGCTCGGGTGAGCGGCTCGGCCATGGCATGCCGAAGGCCTTGGTCAGCCTCGCCGGTCGCCCGATCCTGGACTGGTCGATCGCGGCTTGCGCCGACTGTCCGGAGATCCACGAGCTGGTAGTGGTCGCTCCGCCGTCCGCGGTGCGGACCGTCGCCGATCGGGTGCCGGCTCGTCCGTCGCGGGTGACCGTCGTACCGGGCGGCAGGACCCGTTCCGATTCCGTACGCCGTGGATTGGACGCGCTGTCGGCAGCGGTGGAATTCGTCCTGGTACACGATGCGGCGCGCCCACTGGTGCCGTCCCAGCTCATCATCGACGTCGTCACCGCGCTGCAGGCCGGGGCGGAGGCGGTGATTCCGGTGCTGCCGGTGGTGGACACGGTCAAGCGGGTGTCTCGAGGCCTGGTGCTGGAAACCGTGGAGCGCGACGAGCTGTGGCGAGTGCAGACACCGCAGGGTTTCCGACTGAGCACGCTGCGGGCGGCCTATGCGGCGGCACCGGAGCTGGTGACCACCGATGATGCCGGCGTGGTCGAGGCGTACGGCGTAAAGGTGAGCACGGTGCCCGGCGACGAGGCGGCGTTCAAGATCACCACCGGCTACGACCTGCGGCTGGCCGAGCTGCTCGCGGCGACCCGATGAGCCTGCCCCGGGTCGGCGTCGGAGTCGATGTACATCCGATCGAGGCCGGCCGCGACTGCTGGATCGCCGGGCTGTACTGGCCCGACCTGGACGGCTGTGCCGGTCACTCGGACGGGGACGTGGTCTGCCACGCGGCCTGCGACGCGCTGCTCTCGGCGGCCGGCCTGGGCGATCTCGGCACGGTATTCGGCACCGACCAGCCACGCTGGGACGGCGCGTCCGGCATCGACCTGCTGACCGAGGTAATGGGACGACTGCGGGCCGAGGGCTGGACGGTGGGCAACCTCGCGGTTCAGTTGATCGGCAACCGGCCGAGGCTCGGTCCGCGCCGCCGGGACGCCGAGGCGCTGCTGTCCGACGTGGTGGGTGCGCCGGTCAGCCTGTCCGCCACCACCACCGACGGCCTCGGCCTGACCGGACGCGGCGAGGGGCTGGCCGCGATGGCCACCGCCATCATCAACCGCTGAACCGGGCTCGGGCCTGGAACCGTCCGGCCCGAGACGGCGGGCTCGGCCAACCGGTCAGGCCAGCGCCTGGGCCAGATCGGACCAGAGATCCTCGACGTGCTCGATGCCGACCGAGAGCCGCACCAACTCCGCCGGGGTGCCCTGTGCCAACTCGCCCGGATACCTGCCGCGCCGTTCGATCAACGTCTCCACCCCACCGATGCTGGTGGCGTGGGTGATCAGCCGAACCCGCTGGCACAGCGCATCGGCCTGCTCCACCGAGCCGAGCGTGAACGAGATGACCGAGCCGTGGTGCTCCAGCAGCTTGGCCACCCGGTCGGCCTGCGGGTGGTCCTCGAAGCCCAGGTAGTCCACCGACCGCACCGCGGGATGCTCGGCCAGCCGGCCGGCCAGCACCGCGGCGTTGGCACAGCCTCGATCCAGCCGGACCGCGAGCGTGCGCAAGCCGCGCAGCGCCAGGTACGACTCGAGCGCACCGGGCACCGCGCCGGTCAGGTTGCGCCGGTCGATCAACCTCTCGTACAGCGCATCGTCGGTCACCGAGAGCACGCCCATCAGCGCGTCCGAGTGCCCGGCGATCCACTTGGTGGCCGAGTGCAGCGCCATGTCCGCGCCGTGCGCCAGCGGCCGGATGCCGAGCGGAGTGGCCAGTGTGGCGTCCACCACGCTGAGCATGCCGCGCTCGGCGGCGGCGGCGGTCAGCGCCGGCAGATCCGGCACGGTCAGCCGCGGGTTGGTCGGCAGTTCCAGCCAGAGCAGGCCGGCCGGTGCCGACTCGGCGGCAGCCAGCGCGGCCACGGTGGCCTCGGTATCGGTGATGTCGACCACCTGCAGCCGAACCCGGCCGAGCGCCACCTGGGCGTCGAACAGGATGCGCTGATAGTTGTAGAAGCAGTCCGGCAGCACGATCACCGCGCCTACCGGCAGGCCCTCCACCAGCGCGCTGCTGGCCGCCATGCCGGAGCTGAAGCTGACCGTCCGGCCGCCCTCCAGCGCGCCGACCGCCGCCTCGAACGCCGCCGTGCTGTCGTTGCCCTGCCGGCCGTACACCCGCTCGCCGCCGGCATGGAAGGTGGCTGAGAGCATCACCGACGGGTTCACCGGACCGTCCGGCAGCCGCGCCGGCCGGCCGGCGGCTACCGCGATCGAGTTCTGGTGCAGCGAGTGGTCGGCAGCGTCCATATGGCGAATCTAGTCCCGGCCTGCTCGGCGCCGGTGCCGGCCTTCGTAGGACGGCTGCCGGCCCTTCGTAGGATCGGGTCATGACCGCACTCGGGAACGACGCCAAGGCCTTGCTGGACGACGCCAACTACGTGGTGGTTGCCACCAGCAACACCGACGGTTCTCCGCAGACCTCCGTCCTGTGGGCCACCTACGACGGGGACCAGCTGCTGCTCTCGACGATCCAGGGTCGCAAGAAGGAGACCAACTGGTTGAAGGACCCGCGAACCAGCGTGCTGATCCTGGATCGCAACGATCCGTTCCACTACGTCGAGGTACGAGGCACGGTCGAGATGACCACCGAGGGTGGCCCGGAACTCATCGAGCGACTGTCCCAGCGCTACGTCGGCAAGCGCTACACCGGCGACGAGGGCACCGACCACATCCGGGTGGTGGTCCGGGTGACGCCGACCCGGGTGATCAATCGCGGGGCGCACTGATCGGCAAACCGACCTGCGGGCACGGCATTAGACTTGCCGGGTGACGCTCAGGCTGTACGACACCGCCAGCAGGACGGTTCGGAACTTCGTGCCGATCGAGGCCGGCAAGGCTTCGATCTACCTGTGCGGCGCCACGGTGCAGGGCGAGCCGCACATCGGCCACCTGCGATCCGGGTTGAACTTCGACATCCTGCGGCGCTGGCTGGAGTTCCGCGGCTACCAGGTGACCATGGTCCGCAACGTCACCGACATCGACGACAAGATCATCGCCAAGGCGGCCGAGGCCGGTCGGCCGTGGTGGGCACACGCCGCGCACTATGAGCAGGCCTTCCGCGACGGCTACGCCATCCTGGGCTGCCTGCCACCCACCATCGAGCCACGGGCGACCGGGCACATCCCGGAGATGATCACCCTGATGCAGCGGCTGATCGACACCGGGCATGCCTACGCCGCCGAGGGAGACGTCTACTTCGACGTGCTGTCGTTCCCCGCCTACGGCAGCCTGTCCGGTCAGCGGGTGGACGAGATGCAGCCGGCCGGTGACTCGCTGGGCGATGCGCGCAAGCGGGATCCGCGCGACTTCGCCCTGTGGAAGTCGGCCAAACCGGGCGAACCGAGCTGGCCTACGCCGTGGGGGAGCGGCCGGCCCGGCTGGCATCTGGAATGCTCGGCGATGGCCGGCAAGTATCTCGGCGACACCTTCGACATCCACGGTGGCGGGCTCGACCTGATCTTTCCGCACCACGAGAACGAGGTCGCCCAGTCGGTGTCGGTCGGCGGAGGTTTCGCGCGGTACTGGATGCACAACGGCTGGGTCACCATGGCCGGGGAGAAGATGTCGAAGTCGCTGGGCAATACGGTGAGTATCGCCGAGATGGCCAAGCGCTGGCGTCCGGTCGAGCTGCGCTACTACCTCGGCGCGGTGCACTACCGCTCGGCGATCGAGTATTCCCCGGAAGCTTTGAATGATGCCGCGACCGCATACGCGGGCATCGAGAACTTCGTACAGCGCGCGACCGAGGTGCTCGGCGAGCCGGCCGAGCTCCCCGCGCCACCGCCGGAGTTCTGCGACGCGATGGACGACGACCTCAACGTCTCGCAAGCGCTGGCGGTGCTGCACGGAGCGCGTCGCACCGGCAACGCCGCACTGGCCGGCTCGGACAAGCCCGCCGCCGCCGAGGCACTCGGCGCGGTGCTCGCAATGACCGAGGTGCTCGGCGTCAATCCGCTGCGCTGGCAAGCGAGTTCCGGTGAGGGGCTGACCGAGACGGTCGGCAAGCTGGTCGATCTGGCGCTGCGCGAACGGCAGGCTGCCCGCGAACGCAAGGACTACCAGGCGGCGGACGGGATCCGGGACGCGCTGGCGACGGCCGGCGTGCAGGTCGAGGACACTCCGGACGGCCCGCGCTGGACGCTGGCCCACTGATCGAGGAAAGGTCGACAATGGCAGGCAATTCCTCGCGTCGTGGCGCGGTGCGCAAGAGCAAGAAAGGGGCCACCGTCGGTACCGGTGGCCACCGGGCCCGCGGGCTGGCCGGCAAGGGCCCGACGCCCAAGGCGGCTGAGCGCAAGGGCCACCCGGCCGCTCGCCGGGCGGCAGCCGCTGAGCGCAGATCCGCCGACGCCACCCGCCGCCGAGGCGGGCCGCGCAATCCCGACGCGCCGGAACTGCTGGTCGGCCGCAATCCGGTCGCCGAGGCGTTGCGTGCGGCGATCCCGGCCAATGCGCTCTACGTGGCGGTGGGCATCGAGGCGGATGAACGGGTCACCGAGGCCATCCAACTGGCAGCGGACCGCGGCTTGCCGATCCTCGAGGTGAGCAAGGCCGAGATCGACCGCCGAACCGGCGGCATCCTGCATCAGGGCCTGGCCCTGCAGGTGCCGGCATTCAGCTACGACGAGCTGCCGGATCTGCTCGACCTGGTGGCGCAGACGACCACCACGCCGCTGCTGGTGGCACTGGACGGGGTGACCGATCCACGCAACCTCGGCGCGGTGATCCGGTCCGCGGTTGCCTTCGGCGCCCAAGGCATCGTGCTGCCGACCAGACGCTCGGCCGGCATAACCGCAACCGCCTGGCGAACCTCGGCCGGCACCGCAGCTCGGATCCCGGTGGCTCAGGTGACCAACCTGGTACGTGCCTTGAAGGACTGCCAGCAGGCCGGCCTGCAGGTGGTCGGCCTGGATGCCGACAGCGACACCTCGCTGGATGATTTCCCCTACGCCAACGACCCATTGGTCATCGTGGTGGGCTCAGAGGGCCGGGGTCTGTCCCGGCTGGTGGGCCAGACCTGTGACCTCCGGGTGTCCATCCCGATGACCGGCCTGGCCGAGTCGCTGAACGCCTCGGTGGCTGCCGCGGTGACGCTGGCCGAGGTGGCCCGACAGCGCCGCCTGGCCTGAATATCGCCCGGTCGAGTGGTCACTTATGCGACGAATGGTCAGCTATAGCCGACCACTCGGGCCGCGACTGACCACTCGCACGAGGAGGCTGGCGGAACTGACCACTCGCGGCGGGAGGCTTGCTAAGCGGAACGAGGGGACGCCGTCACCGATGGCGTCCCCTCGTTCGGAGCAGAAGTCCCGCTAGCGGTCGTGCGGGCTCAGTCGCCTAGCCGCTCTCCGGTCTCCGGGTTGAAGGCGTGGGTCTCCTCGGTGCGTACCTCGAGGGTGATCTCGTTGCCGATCTTCGGCGGCACCCGGCCGTCGAAGCGCACGGTGAACGGCTTGGCGCCACCATCGTCGCCGACGTCGTGGGTCTTGGTGCCGGGCAACTCGCCGTAGACGAAGGCATCCGCGCCGAGCTCCTCGACCAGGGTCGCCTTCAACTTGAGCCCCTCACCGGACTGTGAGGCGTGGAAGGACTCCGGCCGGATGCCCAGGATGATCTCCTTCAGGCCGGCCGCGCGAGCCGCCGCGGCGGTGTCCTGCTTCAGCGGGATCGTGACGCCGCCGAGCTGGGCGCCGGCATCGGTGACCGGAACCTTCACCAGGTTCATCGCCGGTGAGCCGATGAAGCCGGCCACGAAGGCGTTGCCCGGCCGGTCGTACAGGTTGCGCGGGGTGTCCACCTGCTGCAGGATGCCGTCCTTGAGGAGGGCGACCCGGTCGCCCATCGTCATCGCCTCGACCTGGTCGTGGGTGACGTAGATGGTGGTGGTGCCGAGCCTTGCCTGCAGCGCGGCGATGTTGGCCCGGGTCTCCACCCGCAGCTTGGCGTCGAGGTTGGACAGCGGCTCGTCCATCAGGAAGACGCTGGGCTCGCGGACGATCGCCCGGCCCATCGCCACCCGCTGGCGCTGGCCACCGGACAGCGCCTTGGGCTTGCGGTCCAGGTAGGGCTCAAGGTCGAGCAGCTTCGCCGCGGCGAGTACCTTCTTCGCCCGCTCGTCCTTGGAAACGCCCTTCAACTTAAGCGCAAACCCCATGTTCTCGGCCACCGACATGTGCGGGTAGAGCGCGTAGTTCTGGAACACCATCGCGATGTCGCGGTCCTTCGGCGGCTTCTGCGAGACATCGACACCGCCGATCCGGATCTCGCCCTGGTCGACGTCCTCCAGGCCGGCGAGCATGCGCAGCGCGGTCGACTTACCGGAGCCGGACGGCCCGACCAGCACCACGAACTCGCCGTCGGCGACATCGAGGCTGAGCCGGTTCACGGCGGGGATGGGGTTTCCCGGATAGATGCGGGAGGCTTCTACGTACTGGACTTCAGCCATGGCTGATCCTCTCGGTGAGCGTTGACCGCACCGGGTACGGGCCCGCGCGGGCGCACGAGCCTCACGGTATTCCGGCCGGTGCTGTGTCTCCGCCTCCACCGATTGAAGGCGGCAGCCCCGACCGGCATAGCGGTCTGGACCTTGTCATTGGACATGGCCGGTTGAGTCGCCGTCAAGACTGACCGAAATTTAACATAAATTGGTATTGACCAACTGAGATCGTTTGTCCATATTTATCCCATCTCGCTCTATCCCACCCCCGACGGCCGTTGTCCGTCCCGTCACTCAACGAGGAGACCCCGCATGTTCTCAGTACGGCCGTTGGCCAGGATTCGCAGCAAGAAGCCAGCTCGATTGCTGGCCGGCGCGGTGGCGGTGGGCGCCATGGCGGTAGGCCTGATCATGCCGGCGCAGGCCAGCGCCACCGTGGTGTACGGCATGGACGTGTCGAGCTACCAGGGCAACGTCGCATGGTCGACCGCCTGGAACAACGGCGCCCGGTTCGCCTACGTCAAGGCCACCGAGGGCACCGGCTACACCAACCCGTACTTCGCCCAGCAGTACAACGGCTCATACAACGTCGGCATGATCCGCGGCGCGTACCACTTCGCCCGGCCCGACATCTCCAGCGGCACCTACCAGGCCGACTACTTCGCGAACAACGGTGGCGGCTGGTCGGCCGACGGCAAGACGCTGCCGCCGGCGCTGGACATCGAGTACAACCCCTACGGCGCCGAGTGCTACGGCCTGTCCCAGTCCTCGATGGTCAGCTGGGTCAAGGCCTTCTCCAACGAGATCCACGCCCGATACAACAAGTACCCGATGATCTACACCACGCTGGACTGGTGGACCACCTGCACCGGTAACTCCTCGGCGCTCGCGGCCACCAACCCGTTCTGGATCGCCAAGTACAGCTCGACCCCACCGACCCCACCGGCCGGCACGGCCACCTGGACCATGTGGCAGTACGCCTCCTCCGGCACCTTCCCGGGTGACCAAGACGAGTTCAACGGTGCCTACAGCCAACTGCAGGCGCTGGCCACCAACCACGACTGACGCTCGTGTCCGCGCGCGGCCGCCGGGGAGGAACCTTCCCCGGCGGCCGCTCTGCGTTAAGGAGACACATCCTAAGCACCCTTGACGTTCACGATCTGGCGCAGGGTGTGCCGGATCTCCACCAGATCGGCGGCATCGGCCATCACCTGGTCGATGTCCTTGTACGCCTCGGGGTGCTCGTCGAGGAACGCGTCGGAGCGCCCCAGGCGATGCCGTGCATCCGCTGGTCGAGATCGGCCCGGTTGAACAGCCGGCGCGCCGCTGCCCGGGAGTGGTTGCGGCCCGCACCGTGCGGTGACGAGCACAGGCTCAGCTGGTTGCCGAGGCCGGCCACGACGTAGGACGCGGTGCCCATGCTGCCCGGGATGAGGCCCGGCTCGCCGGCCTTGGCTGAGATGGCGCCCTTGCGCGACAGCCACACCTGCTTACCGAAGTGCTTCTCCCGCTCGGTGTAGTTGTGGTGGCAGTTGACCACTTCCGACGCCTCGATCGGCTCGCCGTGCCAGTCCTGAAAGGACGTGACCACCCGGTCCATCATCTCGGCCCGGTTCAGCAGTGCGAAGTGCTGCGCCCAGCGCAGCGCGGCCAAGTAGGACTCGAACTCGGGCTCGCCCTCGACCAGGTACGCCAGGTCAGGGTCGGGCAGCTGGATCCAGCGACGCTCGCATTGCTGCCGGGCGATCGAGATGTGCTTGCCGGCGAGCTTGTTTCCGACGCCGCGCGAGCCGGAGTGCAGGAACAGCCAGACCCGGTCCTGCTCATCCAGGCTGACCTCGATGAAGTGGTTGCCGGAGCCGAGCGAACCCAGCTGCAGCCGCCAGTTCGGCGCGATCTGCTCGGCCTGGTCGACACCGGGTAGCTGCTCCAACTCGTGCACCCGATCCTGGGTGTGCGCGGCACGCAGGCTGGTGTTGTACTTGCCGGCTGACAGCGGGATCGCCGCCGCGATCGCGGCATGCAGTCGCTGCCGGTCGCCGGTCAACTCGGCGCCGTGGAACTGGGTGCGGATCGCCATCATCCCGCAGCCGATGTCCACGCCGACGGCGGCCGGAATGATGGCGCCGAGGGTCGGAATGACCGAGCCGACGGTGGCGCCCTTGCCCAGGTGCGCATCCGGCATCAGGGCGATGTGCGGAAAGATGAACGGCATGCCGCTGGCCATGACGGCCTGCTGGCGGGTCTGGTCCTCCAGGATCGAGGCCCAGTTCATCAGCCGCTTGTTGATCTGCTGCATGGTGCCGATTCTCCTTGACTTACGGATTGGTTCGAGCATGCTCGCCGGGCCTGCCGAACGGTCGTCGCTGACAGGTGGGCTGGTCGAGATGTCGGGGTACCCGACCGGGCGTGGTTCAGCTAGTGGGCAGCCAGTACCGCAGCTTGCCGTTGCGTTGGCCCTCGAACACGCCGCCGTTGTTCTCCATCACCTTGCGCGAGGCCACGTTGTCGGGGTCGCAGACGATCAGCGCCCGGTCGAAGCCCAGCCGGCGAGCGATCGGCAGCGCCGCCCGGAGCATGGCCGTGCCGTGGCCACGTCCGCGTGCCTTCGGAGCGATGTCGTAGCCGATCAACCCGGCCACCTCGAGCACCGGCGGGATCATCTCGTGCCGGATCCGGATGGAACCGAGGTACTGCTCGCCGTCGGCCCACCAGTAGGTGCTGGTGTGGGTCCAATCCGGTGGCGGCGGCAGCGCCGGATCGCCCTGCCGGCGTAGCTCCTCGATGAATGCGGCCATGCCGGCATCGGTGTGCCAGCGGTCGCCGAACGCGGTGATGTTGCGGGCCAGCGCCGAGTCGTCAGCCGGTCCGCCGCGGCCCTCGGCGATAAAGTCGGCCATCGCCGCGCGGAAGGACGCGCCGAACCGGACGGTGGGAACGATCAACTCGGGCACGGGTGGGATTCTGCTCGGTCTGCCGGACGCTGGCGACCGCATTTCGACCACGCCGGCTCGATACCGTTGCCGGCCCGACGTCGATTACCGGGTCAGCCGGTCTGCTGTGACGCCTCCCGGACCGAGGCCCGGACGTAGTCGACCTGCTCGGTGACGGCGGCCATGATCCGGTCGGTCATCGCGCGCAGCGTCTCGGCGGTCGGTTCCAGGCCCCGGTAGTCCGACAGGTCGATCGGCTCGCCGACCGAGGCCTCGTGCCGCTGGCGAGGGAACGGCCGGAAGCGGCCACCGCGGCTGAGCGTGCGGTGGGCTCCCCACTGGCCGATCGGCACGACCGGCACGTCCGGCCGAGCCAGCGCGAGCCGGGCGACCCCGGTTTTACCTTGCATCGGCGAGTAGTCGTCGTTGCGAGTGATGGTTCCCTCGGGGTAGATGACCACGCACTCGCCCTCGTCGAGTGCCTGCACCGCCGCCTGCAACGAGTCCGCGGCCTGCTCGCTCGCCCGATAGACCGGCAGTTGGCCGGCGCCGGTCATCACCCGTCCGAGGAAGGGCCAGCCGAATACCGTGTGCTTGATCAGGAAGCGTGGAATCCGGCCGGTCTCCCAGAGCATCCGGGCCATCGCCGGGGTGTCGGCCTGCGAGATGTGGTTCACCGCGACCAGCACGCCACCGGTCGCCGGCATCCGGTCCAGATGATGCCAGCGCAGCTTGAACAGCAGCGCGTCCAGCGGAAACAGGATGATCACGCAGAACCGGATCCAGAATCCGGCCTTGGGCTTATGCAGACGGCTCACCCGACCATTCGTACCGGGTGGCGTCGCGAGCCGGCCGGCCGGGGTCGTGCCACCGGGGTATGCGTCTAAGATTGCCCATGCCCGGCGTGCAGTCGCCGGCTCGGCCGGCGTGGCGCAATTGGTAGCGCACTCGACTTGTAATCGAGCGGTTCGGGGTTCGAGTCCCCGCGTCGGCTCAACTTCGGGGCCGCTAGCCCCCTGCGGGAGCCGAGTTTCCATCCGCAACTCATCCTTTATGCCAGACTCCCAGTAGCCCTATCCGTACTTGGACACGCTTTGGCAACATCGCTGGCGTGGATGGAGGATCCTCGCGCAAGGCGGCATCGTCGGCTAGCCGAACCTTGTTGCCTGCTCTAATGAATCCTGAGTTGGGCGGGGGTGTCAGCCCGGCTCAGGGTCGAGTTGCGCTGGACGTCGTCTGGCAAGAAGGCGTGTTGAGCCCGATAGTTCGTTTTCCCAGCAACCATTGGACTAGAGCGGTAGCGCCAACGCCGACGAGTGCGATGTCTGCGGCGATAACCAGAAACGGACCGGTGTTCGCGCTGCCGTTCGAACCGCTGGGAGTGAGCGTCGGCTTCGGACTAGACGTCGAGGCGACAGTGGATGCCGCTGGAGCACTTGGCGATCCGCTTGGCGCAGTAGAGCGGGCGGCGCCGATGTCACTAGCCATCAGCGGAGCGTAAGTCCCGATTGCGGCCAGAAGCGCTGTGAGATCTACGCCGCCGAGAGAACGTCGAAGACCTCGTGCGGCTGTCCGGCATCGAGACCGACGCCCCGCATATCCCCGTCTGTCGCAGGAGCCGGCCTCGCATTCCTCGATGGTCGCGACCGCGCAAACTGCACGGGCGAGGCACCAGCGTCACTCATGTCGGCTCAGAGATCCGACAAATAAGGAATCAATCTCACTAATCAAGGAATTGCCCCAGCCCTTTGGCTGGTATGAACCAGGGACCAGCGGGGTATGGATGCGGTGACAACGCCTCGTCGAAGGGACGGGTTGATGCTGCGCACCCCTGGACTGCTCGCCCTTGCCGCCGCTACCGTCGCCGGTTTGGTCCTGCTCAATGCTCCAGTGAGCTCGGCGGCATCCGCGCGGGCGCTGGGTAGCAACTTGTTCACGGCGTACGCGACCGGTGCGGACGGCGGTGAGCCGTCAATCGGTTGGGATCCGGCTCGTGGTGCGGCGATCTACGGCGCGGATACGAAGGACGTCCGGCTGAGCTGGGACGCCGCCGGGACGATGACGGCGACCGACGTCTCGGCGCCGACCTCGGCTACCACCCTGGACGCGATCACCGTGACCGACCAGCGGACTGCGCGCACGTTCGTGTCGCAGCTGGCGGCTGCCTGCAGTCTCATGTCCTACAGCGACGACGCCGGTGCGACGTGGAATCCGACCTCCGGCTGCGGGGTGGGCGCGCTGCTGGACCACGAGAGCGTCGGCGGCGGACCGTTCCACGCCGGCTCACCGGTCCAGGCGGTGACCTCCTACCCGGACGCGGTGTACTACTGCGCCCAGGACTCCTACAACGGCCAGTGCTCGGTCAGCCAGGACGGTGGGCTGACCTTCAATCCGGCCGTCCCCGCTTACAACAGCCCAGCCAACGATCCCGCCGACCCGAACACCCAGTTCGCAGCCGAGGGCGGCGCGTGCTCGGCGTTGCACGGCCACGTCCGCGTCGGCCCGGACGGCACCGCCTACCTTCCGATCAAAGGGTGTGGTGGTCAGCCGACCGCCGGCAACCTGACCAACACCGAGTACTGGGGTGGCCACCCGTCGGTCAGCACGACGCAGGACAACGGCCTGCGCTGGCTGATCCACCGGGTCGACGCCGGCAACAACCAGGACGAGAGCGACCCCTCGGTTGCGGTCGGCCGCGGTGACAAGTTCGCCGGCGGCCGGGTGTATCTCGGCTGGGAGGACGGCACGAACCCCACCGATTCCACCTACGGCACGACCAGCGCGGCGAAGATCGCCATGTCGACCGACGACGGGCAGAGCTGGTCGGCGCCGGTCGACCTGTCGACAGCGCTCGGCATTCACAACGTCCAGTTCCCCGAGGTGATCGCCGGTGATGACGACCGCGCCGCGTTCGCCTTCCTCGGCACGACCGCGATCGGTGACGACCAGCACAACGGCTTCGTCGGCGCCGACGGCAACCCCGCCGTGTGGCACCTCTACGTGTCGATGACCTACGACGGCGGCCAGACCTGGACGACCGTCGACACCACCCCGACCGACCCGGTGCAGCGCGGGTGCGTCGACCTGCAGGGGCTCTCCAACAAGACCGCCACCGACCCCAACATCTGCAGCCAGCGCAACCTGCTCGACTTCAACGACATCACCGTCGACTCCCAGGGCCGGCCGCTGGTCGCGTTCGCCGACGGGTGCACCGGCAGCTGCGTCACCGACCCGACCGTGCTGTCCCAGGGTGCGACCGGAACGGTGATGCGGCTGAGCTCCGGCAAAGGCCTGTACGCCGCCTACGACGCCGTCCTCAGCGCCAAGCACCGCTGACGCCCCGCGTCGGCTCAACTTCTGGGTCGGCTCGACACCGGCTCAGGCGTGCGAATTCGAGTGCGACGTCAGCGGCTGAACCAGGCCGAGGTACCGGCCGGAAGCACCCGGTCGAGCCCGACCCGGCTGTGCAGCCTCGGCTGTCCCCAGTCAGCGGGCACCGAGAAGGGTGCGCCGTCGAAGACCGTGACGCAGGTGAGCTCCCCCCGGGAGAAGGCGAGCACGTCCTCGCGGCCGGTCTCGATCCATTCGAGCGAGGCGGCCTGATCGATGTCGCGCCGGGCTCGCAGTGCCGCGCGGTAGAGCGACAGCACCGAGTCTGGGCCGGCCTGCCGGTCGACGGCGAAGTCGGCGAACCAGTCCGGTTGCGGCAGCCACGGCCGGCCGGTGCTGAAACCGAAGGCCGGCTCGTCGGCCGCCCACGGCAGCGGGACGCGCGAACCGTCGCGGCCATGCTCGGTGTGCCCGGAGCGTTCCCAGATGGGGTCCTGCCTGGCCCAGTCCGGCAGATCCTGCACCTCGGGTAACCCGAGCTCCTCGCCCTGATAGAGGTAGACCGAGCCGGGCAGCGCCAGCACCAGCAGCAACGCCGCGGTCGCCCGGCGGATGCCGAGTTCGACGTCGACCCGGCCGCGGGCTCGGGTACGCAGGGCGTTGAGGTCCGAGGTCAGCAGCGGCTCGGGCTCGACCAGTCCGTACCGGGTCACCGCGCGGTGGACGTCGTGGCTGTTGAGCGTCCAGGTCGGCACACCCTCGGCGGTCTTCAGCCCGGCGAGGGTCTCGGCGATCGAAAGCCGGAACGCGCCGGCCTCGAACGGCTGTTGCAGCAGGTCGAAGTAGAACACCTGCTTGAGCTCACCCGGCCGGATGTACTCGGCGGCGTCGGTCGGTGGCAGCCACACCTCGCCGAGCAGCGTGAGCTCCCGTGCGTAGCTGTCGGCGATCGCCCGCCAGCGCTTGAAGATCTCGTGCACGCCGGGCTGATTCCACATGTACGGGTTGTCGCCGTCCGGATCGGCGACATCCGGCAGCCCCTCGGCCTTGATCATCGCGTACGCCACGTCGATCCGGAACCCGTCGATGCCCCGGTCGAACCAGGTCGTGAGCACCCGGTCGAACAGCTCGGCGACCTCGGGGTTGCGCCAGTTGAAGTCGGGCTGGGACGGGTCGAAGCTGTGCAGATACCACTGTCCGGGACGCCCGTTCGCCTCGGTGACCCGGGTCCAGGCCGGTCCGCCGAAGGTGGAGCGCCAGTTGTTCGGCGGCTCTGTTCCGTCGGCCCCGTGGCCGTCGGCGAAGAGGAACCGGGCTCGCTCGGGCGAGCCCGGTTCCGCCCGCAATGCCGCGACGAACCACTCATGTTGATCCGAGCAGTGGTTCGGCACCAGGTCCATCAGCACCTTCAGCCCGCGCTCGTGAGCCGTGGCCAGCAGCCGGTCGAACGCGGCCAGGCCGCCGTACCGGGTGTCGATGCTGACGTAGTCGGCCACGTCGTAGCCACCGTCGCGGTTGGGCGACGGGTAGCACGGGTTGAGCCACAGGCCGTCCACGCCCAGCGAGGCGATGTGCCCCAACCGCTCGGTGATGCCGTCCAGGTCACCGAGGCCGTCGCCGTCGGTGTCGGCGAACGACCGCAGGTACAGCTGGTAGATGACGCTGGAACGCCACCATTGGCGGGCCGGGTCAGGAAGGCCGGTGTTCGAAGCTGAAGGTGCCACGGTCATTACGGTCCTAGTGTGATGTTGTCCAGGTTGATCGCGCCGGTCTGGCTGCTGCCTCGCCAGATGACGACGCTGTGCAGCCCGGCGGTCAGGGTCACCGCAACGCTGAGCGTCACCCAGCTGTTCCAGGTTCCCTGAGCCGGGAAGGTCGGCACCGCCACCTGGTTTCCGTCCACCGCGACGATCCGCGTCGCGTCGGAACCGCCGTTGCCGTAGCGCAGGGTCAGGTGGTAGTTGCCGGCGGTCGCGGCGTTCACAGTGAACGATACGCCCGAATTGGTGGTGGCGAAGTTGTCCACGAAACCGGTGCCGGTGTAACCGGCGTGGTCGGTGTTCGTGGTGACCCCGGTCTTCACCGCGATCTCCGCCTCGTACTGGCTGGACGCCGGGGTGGTGAAGGTCCGGTCGATGTAGACCATGTCCCAGTTCACCAGCGACGGCACGGTGAAGCTGACGTAGCGACCGGTCGAGTCGGTGCCGGTGGTGTAGGACAGCGACGTGCTGGCCCCGTGACTCGAGTCGGGGGAGGCGACCCGCACCGCGGTCGGGTTCTCGTCCGGGCCGAGGTAGTACTTCACCGCCAGGTTCGACTGCGTCGGCGGCGTGGCCTTGCCCGCGTGCCGCCAGCTGTTGTCGTTGCCCAGCAGGTTGATCAGGTGGATCACGTCATCGGTGCTGGTCTTCTTCAGGTTCGTCCAGATCGTGTTGCCCGACGCGTCCCCCGAGGTGGCCTGACCGGTGATCGAGACGAACTGGGTGCCGGAGTCCACCGAGTGCACGTCCGGTCCGTAGAGCAGGTTCTCATATCCGGTGATGAAGTCGTAGTAATCCTTCATCCAGCTGCGCAGCGCGTTCGACATCTGCTTGTCGTGGTCGGGGAAGTACGGCGCCGACAGCATCGAATCGCCCTGTGACAGCTCGATGTGCGAGGCGCCGGATGCCGCGATCGCCGCGTCCTCCAGCTCCACCGAGGTGTTGTCCAGCGTGCCCAGCACCAGGTTGTCGAGGTTGATGAAACCGGTGTCGCCGCTGCCGACCGAGATCGAGACGGTGTGGTTGCCGGCGCTCAGCGTCGGGGTGACGATGTCGGAGTCGAAGTGCCAGTTGTTCCAGTTTCCGTCGGTCGGCATGGTGACCTTGCCGATCGTCACGCCGTCCACCGCGACGGTCCGGGTCGCGTCGCCGGCGGCCCCGTTCGCGTAGCGCCAGACCAGGCTGTACCGGCGGGCCTCCGAGGCGTTGATGGTGAAGGTGACCGTATCGCCGGCGTTGCCGTAGTTGGCCACGAAGCCGGTGCCGGTGTAGCCGGGATGATCGCTCATCACCGTCAGCCCGCTGCTCCGCACCGCGGACTCGGCCTCGTAGGTCGGGCCGGCGTCGTCCTTGGTGTTCGGATAGGCCGCGATCACCGAGGGAATCGAGCCCGACTCGGACTTCTGGGTGTCGAGGTAGGTCTTGATGCCCGAGTAGGTCTCGTGGTTGTCCCACAGCTCGCTGTAGAGGTAGTCCGTCTTCTGGCCGCTGGCCACGTTGTCACCGGCGAAGCCGTCGACCGCGTTGATCCCCAGCACCTTGCCGTTGGCCGAGGCGTTCAGCGAGGTCCGGGTGGCCGAGACCAGCGAGGCAAGCCCGGCCTGGACGTCCACCGGGTTGTGCGAGGTGTCGGTCATCGCACCCCAGTTACCCAGCTGGTCCAGGTGCACCCCGTCGAAGCCCATCGTGTTGACCTCGTCGACGTACTTGGCGGTGATGTAGTTCTGCCAGCTCGTATTGGCAGGGTTGAAGATGTAGAGGTTGGTGTTCGGCTGGTTCGGCTTCATCTCGAACGCCCAGGGCTGGCCGGTCGAGGCGTAATCCAGCGCCCAGGACGGGTCGACGCCCGAGACCGTCTGGTAGTTCTGCAGCGCCGCATAGGATATCGTGTACGGCATCGCGGCCACCGAATGGTTGTGCGATGCGCTGATGTAGGTCTTGACCGTGGCCGGTGAGATCACGTCACCGTTCCAGGCCGTCCAGGTGGCGGGCAGCGAGCCGTCGGCGTTCTTCTGCACCGGGTTCTCGTGCCGCCACATCCAGTCGTAGAACTGCAGTGAGTTCAGGTGGTACTCATGCACCAACTGGGCCACGTCGGCATCCGCGGTGGCCGAGCTGGTGCCGGACGGGTAGCTGGTCAGCGCGCCGATCCGCGGGAAATGCGTCCAGTTGCTGGAGACGTCGATCGCGGTGGCCGCGGTCGAGCTGCCCGCGGTGATCGACACCAGGTATCCGGTGAAGTCGGTGGACGGTGGCGTGACGGTCCAGTTCACCGTGCTGGTGCCGTTCGCGGGGACCGTGGCGGCGACCGAGCCGGAGCTCACGGTGCTGCCCAGGTGGCTCATGGTGAAGCTGACGTTGCCGGACCAGGAACCGGCGCCGGTTGTCTCGTGCACCACCGCCGAGACGGTCACCGCCGTGCCTGGGTTGTAGCGGGCGTTGGCGGTGTAGGCGTCGGTGATGGCCGGCGTGCCACCGCTGGCGGCGGCCTGCGGTGCGGCCTGCAGCAGCGCGGCGCCGAGGGCGAGCACGCTGCCCGCCAGCAGGGCTGTTCGGAAGGTGCGCGACGAGCGACGGGATCTGTACATCGGGGGCGGACTCCTGATCGATCAGTGGGGTGGGGGGAATGGTTCGATCAACAGCAATTGCCAGATGTGTACGTCGGGAAGGGTGCCGACCGCGTAATCGCCGTCGGCGGTGACCGGCACGTCGACCAACCGGAGTCGGCCGTCCGGGCCGGCCTCGCGGTCCGGAGACGCGCAGCGGACCCGGGGCAGGTCGGTGCCCATCCGCCGGATCCGCAGCGAACCCGCCCCGGTCGCGGCCGGTTGCTCGCGCGGCGCGTCCCAATGGATGTCCTGCTGCCCGGTCAGGTTGACCAGGTGCACGACGTAGCGGCCGTCCGGCAGCTGGGTGATCCGGCGCCAGACGGTGCCGACCGTCGCCAACTGCTCGACGACTGGTGCCCCGCCGGCGGCATCGGGGTAGCTGACGTCGAGATCGTCGTTGTAGTCAGCGGCGAAACTCGAGGTGACCTCGACGATGGCCGGGTCGAACAGCAGCTCGGCGTGCGCCACCGCGAAGTCGTAGTAGCGGTGCAACAGATCGGCGGTGGACGGCGCGACCTCGTGGTTGCGCACGTAGTACGGGTCGACCAGGATGCGGTCGGCCTCACCGCAGAGCAGATGTGACGCACCGTGTGAGAACAAGGCGGCCATGGTGAATCGGGTGGCCAGATCGGCTTGTTCGGTGGATGCGCTGTCGTAGACGTGCTGGTAGGCGGCGATCACCACCGGCTTGCCGCCGGCTTCGGCGCGGGCCCGGGTTACCGTCTGAGCCAGATGGCCGAGGCCGAGCTGCGGCTGCCACACCTCGATGTAGACCGCATCCTGCGCCGCGGCGGCGGTCCGCCAGGTGGGGAAGTCGTTGACGTTGTTGAACACCAGCCGACCGGCCGGTAATACCTGCCGGACCGCGGCGATCAGCCGGCAGAAGCTCTCGGCGACGTCGACCCGCTGCCCGTCCGGGCGGTGTGCCTGCTTCGGGTAGCCGTACTGGTCGAGGTGGTAGCCGTCGAAGCCGACCTGCTCGGTGGCCGCGGCCAGCTCGGCGGGAAAGTGGTCCAGCCAATCCTCGGCGGCCGGATCCAGTACGAAGAGGAAGTCCCCGAGCGCGTAAGGCTTTCCGGTCGCGGTCAGCAGCGCGTCGTGTTCCCACTTCGGCCATTCGCGTGGCCCGACCGCGTACACCGCGGCGTAGCCGAGCGCGTCGGAGCCGACCCGGTGGCACGTCTCGATCAGCGACCGGACGGTGGCCAGCGACACCGGCTGACCGAGCGCGTCGGAGTACTGTTCGCCACCGCCGAGCAGGTCGGCGTGCCGGTAGGCCCAGTCGTAGAACTGCACGCCGGTCAGGTGGAGCCGGCGCAGATTGTCCGCCACGGCAGCCAGATCCCGATCGGGCCGGTAGTCCACCACGAAGCCGTAGCGCAGCACCGATCGGACGTCGGCCACCACCTCGACGGCGGTATGGCTGGCAGCGCCGCCCAATTCGACGCCGTCCAGTTCGACGCCGCCCAGTTCAATCGAGTAACCGCCGGCCGGCAGCGTCCCGAGTTCCACCACGCCGTCGCTGCCGACCTCGGCTAGGGTCACCCGATCGCCCAGGTGCCATACCGACAGCGTCGCCGGCTCGGTCAGCCCGCGCACCTCGATGCCGATCGGCTCGTCCGGCCGGTAGCTGGTCCGGGTAGGTAGCAGCTCCGGTCGAACGTGCGGCGAGGTAGCGCTCATCCCTTCACCGCACCGGCGGTCAGGCCCTGCACGAAGTAGCGCTGGAACAGCAGGAACACCACGATCACCGGAACCACGGCGATGATGGACGCGGCGAACACCAGCCCCCACAGGGTCGAGTTCTGCCCCTGGAACAGGGCGATCGCGATCGGCAGGGTGCGTTTCTCCGGTGAGTTGATGATCGTCAGCGCCCAGGCGAACTCGTCCCAGCTGCCGAGAAAGGTGAAGATCGTCGCGGTTGCCAGCGCGGGCTTGGCCAGCGGCAGGATCAGCCGGTAGTAGCGCACGACGGCCCCGGCACCGTCGACCTGCATGGCCTGTTCCAGCTCGGCCGGGATGGCTTGGAAGAAGCCGCGGAGCAGGAAGGTGTTCAACGACAGCGACGAGCCGACGTAGAACAGCACCAGCCCGGCCATCGAGTTGATCAGATGCAGGTACTTGGCCAGCACGAACTGCGGGATGATCAGCATCATCGCCGGGATCATCAGGCCGAGCAGCAGCAACTTGAACAGGAATTCCCGACCGGGGAAGCGGAATCGAGCGAAGGCGTAGGCCATCATCGAGCTCAGCAGCAGCGACAGCGCCGTGCTGGCCACCGCCACCAGTACCGAGTTGAGGAAGTACCGGCTGAAGTCGTCGCCGGTCCAGGCCTGGCTGTAGTTCGCGGTGGTGGCCGGATGCGGGATGAACTGCGGTGGGATGGTCAGCACGTACGTCTGGCTCTTGAACGACGTGGAAACCATGTACACGAACGGCAACACCATGACCGCGGCGCCGGCGATCAGCACCAGGTAGCGCACCGCCGAGGTGGTGCGTCGCCGACCGGCCCGCGCGAGTACGCGCCGGCCGGCCGGGACAGTTGTGGCGGTCATGCCAGCTCCTCCGCGTCGGTGCGGAAAGCTCGGAGCTGGACGGCCGACAGGACGAACACGCCGATGGTCAGCAGCACCGCGATGGCCGCGCCGTAGCCGAAGTTCAGATAGGTGAACGCCTGCTTGTACATGTAGGTCAGCAGCACCTGGGTGGAGTCGGCCGGGCCGCCGTTGGTCATCAGCAGTACCGAGATGAAGACGTTGAAGCCACCGATCACCAGCATCACGGTGACGAATGCCGCGGCCGGCCAGATCGCGGGCAGGGTGACCGCGCGGAACCGCTGCCAGCGGCCGGCGCCGTCCACCTCGGCCGATTCGAGCAGCTCCTTCGGCACGCCCTGCAGCGCGGCCAGGAAGATCATCATCGACCAACCGATGCCCTTCCAGACGCCGAGGGCCGAGATGGCCACCATTCCGGACCAGTGGCCGGACAGCCACGAGATCCGGTGGCTGGTCACGTGCGTGACGTCGTGCAGCATCCAGTTCACCAGGCCGCTGTCGGCGAACAGGTACTGGAACAGCAGCGATACCACCACCCAGCTGGTGACCACCGGCAGGTAGTACAGCACCCGGAACAGCGCCCGGGCCGGTGCCTTGTTGTTCAGCAGGGTGGCCACCAAGAGCCCGAGCACGATCTGCGGCGGCACCGTGACGGCCATGTAGAAGGCGCTGTTGACCAGGCCGTGCCAGAACACCGGGTCGTGGTAGGCCTTCTGGTAGTTCGTCCAGCCGGTGAACTCGCTGGTCGCGCCGGCGATCACGTTCCAGTCGTAGAAGCTCATCTGGAACGCCTTGATCATCGGATAGATGATCAGCAGCAGGAACAGGGCGAATCCCGGCGCCAGGAACAGGTAGGCGGTCAGGTGGGACCGGGCTCGCCGGCCCAGCGACCGGCGGCTGCGGGCCGGGCCGGCGGCCGCCGGGCGCGTCCTCGGCTCGGCACTGTCCAACACTGCTGTCATTCTGGTTCACCTTCCGTGGCGGCGCGACCTCGCCCGGTGGCGGGAGGTCGGGCAGCGGCCGGCGGTGGGAAGCCGAGCCCGCCTGGCACGGGCCGGCTTCCCGCGAGCTGAGTCAGCTGGCCGTGCGATCAGCTCTGCTGCGTCAGCAGCGGATCGATCGCCTTGGCCGCGTTGTCCAGCGCCTGCTGCACCGATTCCGAGCCCTGGAAGGCCTTCGTCAGCTCGTTGGCCAGCGCGGTGTCGATGGCCGGCGCCTGCGGCACGGACGGCCGTGGCCGGGCGGTCTGCAACTGCTTGATGAACGGGGCGAAGGCCGGCTCCTGCGCTGCCTCCTGGCTGTCCAGCGACTTCACGACCGACATCTGCCCGGTCTTGGCCATCGCCAGTTGGTAGTCGGCCGTCTGGGTGAAGGCGATGAACTTCATCGCCGCGTCCTGGTGCTTCGAGGCCGTGGTCAGGTTGATGTCCTCGCCACCGACGACCGAGATGGAGCCGCCCGGTCCGGCCGGCACCTGGGAGTAGGTCGGCTGGAACTTCGGGTACTGGCCCTGCCAGATGCCGGCCATCCACGGCCCGTCCAGGATGTCGGCGTAGTTGCCCTTCGGCAGCCCGTCCGAGGTCTGCACGGCACCCTTGTTGCCGATGATGAGATTCGGGATCGCGCCCTGCTTGTACAGGTCGACCAGCATCTGCACGCCGGCCACGCTCTGCGGGGAGTTGAGGAATCCGGTTGCCTTGGTCAGATCCGGGCTGGTCACCTGGCCGCCCGCCGACCAGATCCAGGGGTAGACGTTCCAGCCCTGCAGGCCGCTGTCGGCGAACACCGAGATCTTCTTGGCCGTCAGCTTTCCGGCGTCGGCCTTGAGGTCGTCGAAGGTGGCCGGCGGGCTGGTGATGCCGGCCTTGGCCAGCGTCTGCGGGTTGGAGATCTGCACTCGGGTGTTGGTGTCCAGCGGCAGGCCGTAGTAGTGGTCGCCCCACTTGTTGGTGGCCAGGCTGCCCGGGTAGTTGTCGGCGGACAGCTTGTCGAAGTTGGGCAGTTTGCCGTCGAGCTGGGCGAAGACGTGCAGCGCGGCGAACTTCGGCACCCAGCCGATGTCGGACCGCACCAGGTCCGGCAGCTCGCCACCGGCGGCGCTGGTGGTCAGCTTCTGCAGCAGCGAGTCGTAGGGGATGTCGACATAGTTGATCTTGATGTTCGGGTTGGCCTTCTCGAAGGCCGGGATGATCGTCTGGCTGAGCGCATCGGTCTGGGTCTTGTTGCCACCGTTGCCGTACGTGCCCCAGAAGGTCAGCGTGACCGGCTTGGCCGCCGTGCCTTCACTGCTGCTCGCCTTCTTCGAGCTGGAACACCCGGTCAGCGCAATCGCCGCAACGGCCGCGACGGCCAGCAGCCTGGTACTGCGCTTGCCAAAACACCGTGCCATTTTCTCTCCTCGAGGAGCTGTCGATCCGGCGGCGGAACCCGCCGGGATGCTGCGCTGGGTGGTGCGTGCTGGGTGGGAGCCGAAAGCGTCCGGGCTCGGCCGGCCAGGCGGGGGAGCGGCGCCGGTCAGGCTCACGCGGGAATCTGATCGGTGAGTTTGCTGAGTGAGCGCAGCACACCGTGCCGCAGCATGGTCGCCGCGGCACCGCGTGCCCAGGTCTCGTCCGGCAGCGGACGGACCAGCACCGTGCAGTCGGCCGCGGTGGCGGAGAACGCGTCACGGTCCAGTTCGGCCCGCAGCGCGTCGATGAACAGGTCGGAGGCGGTGATGCCTTCGCCGGAGAGGATCACCAGCGGCGGGTTGAGCAGGTTGAGCAGCGCGGCGATCGCCCGGCCGAGCGCGACGCCGGCCTGGGTGAAGACCCGGCGGGCGTCCGGATCGCCCGCGTGCGCAGCCGAGACGACCTGGGACACCTTGGTGATCCGGCGGCCCGCCGTGGCCGACATGGCGGCCGCGATGGCGTTGTCGCTGACCACTGCCTCCAGGCAACCCCGCTTGCCGCAATGGCATCGCGGGCCGTCCGGGTCGACCACCATGTGCCCCAACTCGCCGGCCGCGCCGCTGACCCCTCGCCAGAGTTGGCCGTCCAGCACCAGCGCGCCGCCGACCCCGGCACCGATGGTGACCAGGGCGAACGTCGGGAAGCTGCTGCCGGCGCCGAACCACTGTTCGGCCACGGCCAAGGTGTTGACGTCGTTCTCGATCACCACCGGCAATGACATGCGGTCGGCGACCAGCTGCCGCAACGGCACGTTCTGCCAATTCAGGAAAGGTGATTCCACCACGACGCCGGTGGTGCCGTTGACATGGCCGCCGAGGCCGATGCCGATGCCGAGCAACCGGTCCTGCTCCACCGGAGACCGTTCCAGCAGGATCGAGGTCATCTCCTCGATCGCGGCGAGCACCCCGTGCGGGCTGGTGTCGAGGTACTTCATCCGGTGGGCCGACTGAACCTCGGCGTGCAGGTCGGCGACGACGCCGACGATCTCGCCGTCCATCAGCTTGATGCCCACCGCGTGGTGACGTGCCGGGTCGACCTCTAGGGGGATTTGAGGTCGGCCCGGCACGCCGGCTTCGCGGACGTTCTCGACGAGGTAGCCGTGGCTGATCATCGGTTTGACCAGTTTGGTGACCGACGCGGCGGACAGGCCGGTCAATCGGGCCGCGTCCCGGCGGGACAGCGGCCCGCGGGTCAGCACGGCTTCGAAGAGTGCGCCGAGGTGCTGCACCCGGCTGCCGAACGGACGCACCGGGTCGGCGTCGAGATCGGGCCGCGGCTCGGCGCCGGTGTGGGACGCCCGGGCCAGGCCCGGTCCGACTGCGGCCTCGGTCATCCCTGGTGCGCCCCTGTCTGCTGCGGTGGCGGTTCCGGCTGGTCCGGGCCACTCGGTGACGGGCCGCAGCCTAAGCCGCGTTGTTTTCGGAGGTCAAGTAATCAGGACCTGGCGGTTTCCAAGTTGTTACGTGATCTTCCCGTTGGCGGGCGCAATCTCACACTGGTTGCTTGACGCCGTGAAGTAAAGGGGTCCAAACTCGCGCACGTGCCCCTGGCGGCCGGAGCGCTGTGTCCGCGCCCGGCACCCTCAACGCTCCGTGAAGGAGACCATCGATGAGACCCCCACGGCTGACCATCCGCGCCGTATCCGTACTGGCTCTGGTAGCCGGCTCGGTCAGCGCGGTTGCGCTCAGCACCGCACCGGTGGCCCATGCCACCACTCCGACGGCACCGACCACCGAAACCGCGCGCAGCCTCTACATGAACAACTGGTCGGACACCACCGGCCTGTGGATGGCGCCGCAACTGGCCCAGACCGACACCAATACCCAGTACGGCCCTCGGCTGGCCGAACTGCACTACTCGCCATCCGGCGCCACCTCGGCCTCGGCGGTGAACCAGATCAACGACTACACCGGCTTCTTCCGGGACGAGACCCACGGCGTCAAGTACGACCAGGTGCACAACTTCGGCTCGGCCACCGGCTACCTCGACTCCGGCGGGGTGTTGCGCACCGACTACGGCGCCTACAGCGGCACCGCGACCACCGTGTCGATCGGTCGCGACTACGCCTTCGTGCCCAACCAGCACTTTCTGGTGGTGCAGTACCGGCTGCAGAACACCGGTGCCTCAGCTGTGACCATGAACGTGCTGGACGCCCTGCACCTGAACAACACCGGTGCGGCGGGCCAGAACGTCACCGCGACCTGGGACTCCACCCGCAACGCCGAGGTGGTGAACATGTCGGCCAGCGGCCAGTACCAGTTGGTGCTGGGTGCGCTCGGCGGTGCCCCGACCGGGCACCAGTCCGGTGACGACACCGTCTCCACGCTGACCTCGCCGACCGTGGCGCCGTGGTACACCTTCGACAACAACGGCACCCTGGCCAACAACAACTCGGTCACCGCGATGAACGTCGACGTGGCGATGAACAAGCAGGTCAGCGTGCCGGCCGGCTCGACCGTCACCCAGTCCTTCTACCTGGCGATCGCGGCCACCTCGGCCAACGCGCTGGCGGCGGCGGACACCGCGCGGGCGCAGACCGGCGACTACTGGCTGAGCCAGACCACCACCTCGTACACGAACTGGCTCAACGCCGGCAAGCGGACGACCTCGAACTTCACCGACACCGGGCTGTCCACCGCCTACGATCGGGCGCTGGTGGCGATGAAGCAGTCGCAGAGCCCGGTGCTCGGCGTCTGGCCGGCGGCGACCAACCCGATCGCCTACGGCTACAAGAGCTGGGTACGTGACTCGGCGGTCACGGCCATGGCGATGGACACCGCCGGGCACCACACCGAGGCCGACAAGTACTTCCGGTGGCTGGCCGGCGTGCAGTACGCCAACGGATCCTTCGGCACCACCTACGACGGCTGGACCGGCCAGCACGTCAGCTTCGTCGAACCCGAGCTCGACAGCGTGGGCATCTTCCTGATCGGGTGCTACCGGCACTGGCTCATGACCGGTGACAACAGCTTCCGGGACGCGGTGTGGCCGCAGATCGCCAACGCGGCCAACTTCGTCAAGAACGGGCTGGCCAGCAACGGCCTCGGACCGCAGGACGCCTCCATCTGGGAGGAGACCCAGGAGTACAACACCTTCACCCAGGCGCTCTACATCACCGGCCTGTGGGCCGCCGAGGCGATCGCGCAGAGCAAGGGCGACACGACCGACGCCGACAACTGGAGCAACACCGTCGGCTCGATCGCGACCGCGCTGCAGGCCAGCTCGCTCAACTCGCCGGCCGGGCTCTGGAACTCGCCGGACTCGTACTACAACCGCGCGGTGAACTCCGACAACACCGGCCGTACCACGATCGACTCGTCCTCGGACATGCTGTTCGTCTCGGGCGCCGTCGATCCCGCCTCGAGCCGGGCGGGTAGCCACATCTCCAAGATCCTGGCCACCCTCACCCACGACACCTACGGGCTTTCCCGCTACCAGGGCGACACGTTCTACTACACCTCGCCGTACAGCCCGGCCGGGAACGAGGCGGGTGCCGCCGAACCGTCCTGGCCGCAGATGACCATGTACGCCGCGCTGTACTACATCTACAACGGCAACCTGGCCGCGGCGCTGCCCCGGCTGACCTGGTACGCCAGCCGCACCGCGGTCGGCTACATGCCGCCGGGTGAGGCGGTCTCGAACGTCACCCAGAAGCCGATCGTCTCCACCATGGTGGAGCCGGTGACCGGTGCCTGGTACGTGCTCGCCGCGCTGGCCTACACCGGCCAGGCCGACACCCGGATGTACGCGCCGATCAGCAACGCCGGCGCCCAGGCGTCGCTGACCGTCAACGCCGGCACGACCGGCGACTGGCCGCAGTGGGGGCCGATCCCGTACTACGTCTCGCAGACCGGCAACTCCACCAGCGGATCCTCGACCACCGACATCAAGAACGTGGCGGTGGCCAACGACGCGAACAACATCTACGTCCGGTTGGATAACGTCGCGGGCACCCTGCCCGGCTATAACACCACGCCGAAGTTCGCGATCAACGTCTACGCCGGCGACTATTCGGGCAACGGCGCGACACCGACCTCCAGCACCGCGATGTACGGCAGGGCGCTGTCGCGGCCGGCCGCCTATATGGTCGGCCGGTGGTCGGACTCCACCAACTACGCCCACTTCAAGGTCTCGGGCGGTGCCTGGACCTCCGACTCCTCGATCACCTCGGTGATCGCCCCGCAGTGGGATACCACCACCGGCCGGATCGAGATGGTCATCCCGCGCAGCGCGCTGACCAGCGGAGCAGCCAACGACAACTCGATCGTGCCGATCACGATCGCGCTGGTGCGCCAGGATCCGACCACCCTGGCCTGGAGCGAGGATGACACGCTCACCCTGCGCTACAAGCTGACCCCGCCGAGCACCGCCTGGATCTACGGCAACGTGCGGTAGCCCGTCGCTCTGCTCTTTCGAGGTTCTCGCGATCCTTCCGAGGCGCTGTGGCGGCGCCTCGGAAGGATTGTGCGTTTGCGGGGACGGCTGTGCGGCGGCTGGGTTGCGGGCAATGACCGGCCGTACCCCCGGCCGGATGCTGCCTTCAGACCCGGCTTTCGAGGCCCTGTGTCGACCGGTGCCACCATGAACCGTGTCGGACGACAGCCAGGAGGCAGCAGATGCGGTTGAGCCAACGGACGCTGGCGCAGATCGACTCTCCGATCGGGGTCACGTACGCGCTCCTCGAACAGCGCGCCAACCGTCGTGAGCTGCTCGATCTGGCGCAGGCGGTTCCGCGGTATCCACCGGCTCCCGAGGTGATGGAGCACATCGCTGCCGTCAGCCGCAGCGCGCACGGCGGGGACTATGTGGAGATCGCCGGGCTGCCGATCCTGCGGGAGGCGTTCGCCGCGGAGCTGGCTGCCGCCTACGGTGGCCAGGTTCACCCGGATCAACTGGTCATCACCGCCGGATGCAACCAGGCGTTCTGCCTTGTCACCCTGGCGCTGGCCGAGCCAGGTGATGAGATCGTGTTGACGTTGCCGTACTACTTCAACCACGACATGTGGCTGCGCATGAACGGGATGCTGCCGCGGTACCTGGATCCCGGACCAGGCCTGATACCCGAGGTAGCGGCCGCCGAGGCACTGATCACGCCACGGACCCGGGCGATCGTCCTGGTATCACCGGCCAATCCGACCGGCGTGACGCTCAGCCCGGCGCAGCTCGCCGACTTCCTGGCCTTGGCGCGACGGCACGACATCGCGCTGGTGCTCGACGAGACCTACCGTACGTTCCGCGACACCGACGAGCCCGCGCACGACTTGTTCGCCGATCCGGACTGGTCGGACACGCTGGTCAGCCTGCACAGCTTCTCCAAGGATCTGGCCATTCCCGGCTACCGGGTCGGCGCCATCGCGGCGTCGACGGCGCTCAATCGCCAAGTGCTGAAGGTACTGGACTGCGCGGTGATCTGCGCGCCGCGGATCGGGCAGGAAGCCGCCTGGGCCGGCCTGGTGACCGCAGCCGGCTGGCGCGCGGCCCGAGCCGCCGAACTCGCCGACCGGCGCGCCTTGTTGACCACCGCGATGGCCGACCGGCCGGGCGGCTTCGAGTTGCTCAGCACCGGCGGCTTCTTCGGCTGGGTGCGGCATCCGTTCGCCGGCCGGGGAATCGACGACATCGTTCGCGAGCTCGCCCTCGTCCACGACACGCTCGTGATTCCGGGCACGGCGTTCCAGCCCGAGGACCGGGGCACCTTCCGCGTCAGCGTCAGCAATGTCGGACCGGCGGCCATCCACGACTTCGCGCAACGCCTCGGTTCTATAGGGGCGAGTGCAATAGGGCAGGAGGGCGCGGGCCACGAGAGCGCGGACCGGAGCAGTTCTCGATCCGCCTGACTGCGAGCCGGCCGTTGTCGCCGATTTCTGAGACACCCTGCGCTGTTCAAGACGTCGCCCGGGGTGCCACCGCTTCGGCTTGACAGCGCGTTCCGGATGACCGAGCCTGGCGGATATACCAGACATTTCGTTCGAGGAGCTACGGATGCGACGTCTTGCCTTACTCGTGCTTGTTGCGATCACAGCCGCCATTGGCGTACCGGCTGCCTTGGCGGTGACGTCGCCCGCAGCAGCGGCGACGACGAGCGTCGCGCTGCCGAACAGCATGGCCTCCTCCGGCGACTCGATCACCCGGGCCTACGACTCGACCTCCAACGGTTGCTTCCTGTCCGATTGCCCGCAGTACTCCTGGTCGACGGGCACCGCTGCTCCGACCTCGGTGAACAGTCAGTACCAACGCATCCTCGCCGCGAACAGCGCGATCAGCGGGCATGTCTACAACGACGCCAAGACCGGCGCCCAGATGGCCGCGCTCGACGGCCAGCTGACCACGGCGGCGTCGCAGGCGGTGCAATACGCCACCGTGCTGATGGGCGCCAACGATGTGTGCACCTCGAGCATCGCCACCATGACTCCGACGACGACGTTCCAGAGCGAGTTCCAGACCGCGCTCACCGACTTCTTCAACGCCGACCCGAATGCGCACCTCTTCGTCAGCTCGATCCCGAACGTCTACCAGTTATGGAGCCTCGAGCACACCAACTCCACGGCCGCGTTCGAGTGGAAGAACTTCAAGATCTGCCAGTCCATGCTGTCCGCCAGCAACACCGAAGCCCAGCGGCAAACCGTGCTGTCCCAGGAAGAGGCCGACAACAACGCGCTGGCCAGCGTCTGTGCGCAATTCGCCAACTGCAAGTGGGACAACCTCGCGACCTTCAATTACGCGTTCAAGACCAGCGACATCTCCACCATCGACTACTTCCACCCGTCGATCTCAGGCCAGAACACCCTCGCCGGCATCACCTGGAGCGCCAGCTACTGGCCGACCACAGCCTGACCCGTCCGAACCGGCCCGGCGACGGTAATCGCACGATGCGACACCCGGCAGCCGGTCCGATCGAAGCCGCAGCCGCATTCGGACGCAGATGATAAGAGTGGAGCGTGATCCTGCCGGCGGCCCGAGACCCGCGCTTCGTGACGATCCGCCGCGGCGGGACCCTCACCGACTCGGATCATCAGCTGCTGGCGCTGTGGGCGGCGGCCTGCGCGGAGCACGTCCTGGACCTTTTCGAGTTGGCTCGACCTCAGGATCCACGACCGCGAACGGCGATCGAGCAGGCTCGCGCTTGGACGCGTGGCGAGGTCACGATGATGCAGGCGCGAGCGGCAGGCGGTCATGCGATGGGCGCGGCCAGGGAGCTGCGCGGGGCCGCTCGGTATGCCGCCTACGCTGCTGGCCAGGGCGCTGTCGTCGCGCACGTCGCCGCACACGAACTCGGCGCTGCTGCCTATGCGATCAAGGCAGCACGTGCTGCCGCGCCTGAGGGCGAGGAGCAGGCCGCGGGGCGACGGGAGTGTTGCTGGCAGCGTGCCCAGCTTTCAGAGGCGATCCGCGAGCTCGTGCTGGACGATCAGCGGCTGCGCAACGAGATCTGCTGGTCGGTGTTCGACTGCTGAGCCGCGTCAGCCTCGCCGGCGACGGATGACGACAGGTGGCCTCGGCCGCTGGCTGACCGACGGATCCCTTGCGTATGCGGGTAAATCAGGTGCCGACCCGACCTTCGACTCCACCGAGATCGTCTCCGCACTGCGCGACGGCCCCCGGCGTCCGCGACGCCGAGCAGGCTGCCCCTAGCCGATTAGGCGGCCGCCAAAGGCCGATCGGCAGGTGGCCGTTCGGTCAGGATGGCCTGACCGGCCACGACGAGGTCTGACCAGACTGGCGTTCGCTGGCACGTCCGCCTACGACCGGGGCCACGGTAATCTTCCGCGGGTGGTGACGATACTGCGAGCTGGCACTGCCTTGGTGCTCAGTGCTCTCCTCGCTGGATGCACCGATGCTCACCCGGCTCTTCCGCCGCCATCCTCCTCGTCTCACGCGTCGGCAAGCATCACGACGTCGGTCCCTGCGCAACCCGTGCTCACCGGGTTCGGCGCGCTACGTGCCGATTGGAATCGCACGCACGCCGTTGTGGTGGCGGATGGCTGCCCTAGCGGCTCCGCCTACAACGAAGATCCTCGAGTGGACGCATTCCCAGGCTGTCCCGGGTCGAGGTACGTGGCCGTCGACGGCCCTGGCAACAGGATCGAGGCCTATGAGGTCAACTTCCCCGCGGGAACCACTCTGCGACAGACGTTGCTCGCCACGGTTCGCGAACTGCCGCCCGACGCGGCGCTGTTGTGGCGAACGACAATGCCCCACTGCACGGTCGCTCAGTACCGCAGCGCCGAACTCGCTCGACTTGATCCGGTGAACATCCCGGGCGGCCTGGTCGGGGTGGCGTCCGAAACGACGCCGCGTGGCAGGCGGTATCTCAACCTCCTTCCGTTCGACATGCACGGCAAGCCTCGCTGCTGAACCGGATCCTGACCGACCGGCGGGTTAGGTGATCCGACGGCCAGGAGTGGACGCCGGGGCGTCTGGAACCGTCAAGCACTGGCTGAGCCCGGCCGCGAGGCCAGCCGCTGTCATCCCCTACACGCCGATTCAGGTGGCGTAAGTCGGAGTTGACATACTCTGTACTACCGGTATCCAACAGGCATTGGGTTCGCTACCCGGCTGCGACTTCACTACCGCAATTCGCCGAGTGCAAGGTGATGCAAATAATGCGTCCTTTACTTGACTATCTTATGGTATCCTTAGGACTATTCGGTTATAGCTTTTATGCTCCCTCTGTATAGTGTGGTCGGGATTAGCCACACAACTTGCCCCGACAATCTGGTCGTTCGTCCCACGCGAAACTCCGTGATCAAAGGCCATTGACAGGGCGAACATCGTTAGCTCAAACTATGCCGCGCCGACCGCGACGGCGTTTGACTGCTCCGCGAACTGCCCGTCATTGTTGGCTTAGCCTGCCTAAGTCGTGCTTAGCCCTGCCTAAAAGAATGTGGGGTTCGGTCGTGCGTGGATTCCGTCTGTCTCGTTCAGCTTGGTTGGTTGGGCTCACTTCGGCCGCGTTGGCCTGCGGGGTGGTGGCGGCGGTGGCCCCGCCCGCGGCGGCGACCGGCGGTAACGCCAGTCTGGACTTGACCAAGACGGTCACCGGTGCGTCGGTGGTGCCGACCATGTCCGCCACGTTGGCGGTGGACAAGTCGACCGCGATTCCGGGTGATCAGCTGACCTACACCGCGCGGGTGACCAATACCGGAGCGGTGCTGACGCTGACCGGTTCCTACTCCGCGGCCGAGGGGTCGGATAGCGCCGGGACGCTGGCCGACTGGTACGACGAGGTGGAATACCACGACGTTGCGAGCAAGACATGGGTGTCCCTCGGTGGTTATCAGGCGACGCGGTCGGGCTGGACGCCGGCCGTGCCGTCGCCGGCCAGCACCGGCCTGAGCATCTCGACCACTCCGGTGGCCGCCTCGGGGGTGACCTATCCGAGCACAGGTGATCAGGTGCTGGGCACCGTGATCGGGGCGGGTGCGAGGGCAAGCTGGTCGTATACCGCGCAGCTGACGCTGTCGGCGGCGCAGGTGGTCGTGCTGGCCGATCCCAAGCGCAGCAACGGGATCCGCAACGTGGTGCATGTCGAGGTGACGCCGCGGGATCCGAAGCTCGGCCAGCCGTTCGTCTACCAGGCCCAATTCAGCGACCCGGTCCCCGTCGGCGGCAATCCGATCACGGGCGTGTCGGTGGTGTTCACGCTGCCGGACGGCAGCACCAAGACGGTCGACCAGTCCAGCGTGCCGGGCTTGGCCAGCATTCCGGTCGGCGGCAGCGTGGATGTGCCGGCGAAGTACACGGTGCCGGTGGTTGCTCCGCCCGGTACGAACGAGGCCGATGCCGCCTACCTGAGCCGCCTTGGCGCTGTCGAGGGCAGCACGCTGACCGCGAAGGCGACCGTGACCGGCACCGGCGCGGGAGGAGCCCTCACCGCCGCCACCGACCCGGTGTCCACAACCGAGCATCTGCCGATCGTCAGCGTAGGCAAGTCCGGGCCGGCCACAATCGATGCCGGCGACACCGGCACCTACCACCTGCCGGTGCAGAACACCGGCGGTGCGGTTGCGGGTCAGATCGCGCTGACCGACACGGTGCCGGCCGGTGGCACGGCCACCGTCACGGGCGCGCCGGCCAGCCTTGCCGCGGGCGGCAGTGCGACCGCGACCGCGAGCTTCCCGGTGCCGAACAGCCAGCCGGACGGCCCGTTGACCGACACCGCGCAGGTGCGCTGGGCCGACGCGAACGGCAACTCCTACGGGCCGGTGTCGGCCAGCTTCACTACCACCGTGCAGTCCTCACTGGCCGGCGCGACCCTGACGCTGGCGCCGGAGACGGCCGGCCCGGATGTGGTCGGCACCGAGCAGGTGTTGACCGCCACGCTGCTGGACCGCAACGGTCAGCCGGTGCCGAACATCGCTGTCACCCTCACGGTCAGTGGCACCAACTCGGTGACCGGCACGGTCAATACGAACAGCGCGGGCATCGCGAGCTTCCACTACGCCGGGACGGCAGCCGGGCTGGACACTGCGCAGGCCAAGGCCATCGCCGGCGTTAGCCATGTCGAGTCGAACACCGCCCAGATCGGTTGGGTCAGTCCGATCACGCCGGTCGGAACCACCAACGTGGACGGCCGGTTCTTCACCGAAGCTTCCAGCGCCACCACCTTCGTGGCCAAGCCGGGTGACGTGCCGACCTTCGGTCAGTCGTTCCCGAACCTGGCGTTCAACCCGTCCAGCACGGCCATGCAGCACAACCTGACCGGCATCGGCACGAGCACCCATCCGTTCACCGACGTGACCAGCGACCTGATGGGTAACGGCGTCGGCACGATCGTCGCGCAGGGCAACGGCAAGCAGGCCGGCGGCACCGGCATGACGTCATTCGACGCTGTGTTCACCGCTGACTTCGTGGTGGCCAAGCCGGGTGATGTCACCTTCCGGTTCGACTATGACGCCGGCTTCCTGTTCGGCGTCGGTGATGGCGCGTCCCGGGTCAACGGCAGCTATGAGAACCCGCCGACCTCGAACGTCTCGCCATTCGAGGGCTATCCGCTGGTCGGTGCGGACAACCGGCCGAACAACGCGGTGCACACCACCACGGTCACTGTGCACTTTCCGGCGGCCGGCTCCTACCCCTACGAGGTGGACTACACCGAATCCGGCGGACCCACCCTCAGCCTGGTGCTGTCCACCGTCTCCTTCACCGCGGACGACAGTTCCGGACTGACCGCCTACGCCGGGTACGCGGACGGCCTGCGGCCGGGCGGCAGCGTCTTCCCGTTCCCGTGGCGGGGTTCGGCCAACACGGTCTTCGTCGGCTGCCAGGTCAACTGCTCCTTCGACGGCGGCGCGGTCCGGCTGGACAACACCACCGGGCGCACGGTCACCATCAACTCCCTCACCGTGGACATCGGCCCGAACTGCCGGTTCGCCATCTGGCCACACGACCAGCAATTGCCGGACGGGCAGACCGCGATCTTCACCCAGATGATCTCCTCCGCCAATGAAGGCTGCCCCAGAGACGGGTCGTTCGACACCTCCGACGTGTTAATCACCTGCAGCCAGACCCACATCATTCCGCATATCATCTTCACCGTAGATGGGGAGACCCACGCCTTCGATGACACCGGCCAGGTGCTCAACACCAAAGGCATCAACCCAGCCACGTGCGGTGGTGGCAACGAGAGCCTCCCCTGGAGCCGGATCGGCGGACAAGGGGTCGGCATCAACACCCCGCTGCCACCGGCCGGCAGCATCGTGCTCAGCCCGCTGTCCGGTGGCGCCGCAAAGATAACCTCGGTGCAGGCTGACGTCGGCACCGCGCAGAGCTTCCGAGCCGACGTGCTCGACGCCTCCGGCCTGCCAGTCGACAACGCCCCGGTAGACCTCTTCGTGACCGGGTCGCACCCCCAACACGTGCTGGGCACCACCGGTGCGGATGGCACCACCGTGCTGACCTACAACGCCTCCTCGGCCGGTGACGACAGGCTGCAGGCATCGACCTTTATCAGCGGCATGCGCACCCTGTCCGGGGTGGTGACCGTGCGCTGGTCGCTACCAGCCGGCACCGTGCCCGACCCGACGAACCCCGGCCAAACCCTGGCCGCACCACCACCGACCATCACGATTCTGTCCCCGGCCGACGGCAGCCGGATCACCGCACCCACCCCGGTGCGGGCGACGATTACTCCACCGGACGGGGAGAGCATCACCTCGTGGACGGTCAGTTACCAGGCTGTCTCGCCCGGTTCGCCCAAGGTGACGTTGGCCAGCGGCACCGGCACGCCACCGGATCCGTTGGCTGCCTTGGATCCGACGGTGCTGCCCAACGACTCTTACGCCCTGAGCGTCTCTGCCACTTCTAGCGGTGGCGGCCTGCAGACGGCGACCAGCACGGTGCAGGTCGATAGCCAGCTCAAGCTCGGTCGCTACGTCACCACCTACACCGATGTCAACCAGTCGGTGAACGGCCTGCCGATGCAGGTGCTGCGCAGCTACGACAGCATCGATCCGCGGGTCGGTGATTTCGGGGTCGGCTGGCAGGTCTCGGTCGGCAACTTCCGGATCTCGGCCAACCGCACGCTTGGTGCCGGTGGCTGGACCGAGTACCCGTCGAGCTGCAGCTTCTTGGGCTGCTATTACGCGTTCAAGAGTTCGGTGCCGCACACGGTGACGGTTACCTTCCCCGATCAGCATCAGGAGCAGTTCGACTTCACCCCGTCCGGCGGCTTCTCCGCGTTCTACTTCGAAGGTGCCGCGGCATTCACCCCGGTGTCGGGTACGAACACCACTTCCACCCTGGAGGCGCTGAGCACCAGCCTTTCTTATGACTTCGCCGGCAACATCGACAACGGTCTGTTCGGGCCGCTTTACTCGCCGACCCGGTTCAGGCTCACCACCAAGGACGGCAAGGTCTACATCCTGGACACCAGCAGCGGTTTGGTGTCGGAGACCGACCCGAACGGCAACTCGATCACAATCGACGGCAGCGGCGTGCATGCCTCCACCGGCCAGTCGATCACCTTCACCCGGGACATCACCGGCCGGGTCACCAAGATCACCGAGCCCGGCGGCCAGGAGATCAGCTACGGCTACTCAGCGGCCGGCGACCTGACCAGTGTGCAGTATCCGGGCGGAATAACTGAGGGCCACAGCTATGACGCCAGTCATCACCTGACCGGATCGACCGGTGGCGGCAGGCCTTCGTCCACGGTGGAATACGACGCGGCGGGGCGGATGGTAGCGATTACCGACGGCGCGGGCAACCGCACCCTGCTGGACAACGACGTGGCCGGCCGGCAAGAGGTCGTGCACGACCCCAACGGGCTACTGACAACCGTCTTCACTTACGACGACCTCGGTGACGTGATCCAGAAGGATCAGATCATCAACGGTGTCACCCAAACGACGAAGGGCGCCTTCGATACGGCCGGCCGGCTAACCGATCTGACCGATCCGCAGCAGCATCACCAGCACTGGGTCTACGACGAGACCGACGCCGCCGGCAACGGCAACCTGCTCAGCTACACCGACGCCAACGGCCGGACCACCCGGTACACCGGCTACGACGCACATGGCCATGCCAGCACGGTAACCGGCCCGGACGGCGTGCCGATCGGCACCTTCAACTACGACCCGGACACCGGCCTGCTGCTCAGCTCCCAACGTCCCGGCTTACCGCCATCGGTATCCACCTACTACCGGAACGGCCTGCTCAAGACGTCGGTCGATTCCGCCGGACGCACCCTCAGCTACACCTATAACAGCGCTGGCTACCAGACCTCGATCTCGGATGCGGCCGGCCACACCACTACCTACGTCCCGGATGCCAACGGCAGGGACACCTCAGTAACCGACCCGTCGAACAAGACCACCCACTATTCCTATGACGGCATGGGCAACGTGGCCTCGGTAATCGACCCGACCGGGGTAACCCAGACCTTCCACTACAACAACCAGGGCCTGCTCGACCAAGCCGGCGACGGATCCCACGCGACCACGTACGCCTACAACGACGCCGGCCAAGTCTCCCAGCGCACCGACCGCAACGGCTCCGTCACCAGCTACGACTACGACGCCGCTGGCAAGCTCACTCGGGAGACCCGTCCCGGCAACGACATCACGTCCTATCGGTACGACGCGCTGGGTCGGTTGGTCGAGGCGGACGACGCCGATGCCGAGGTGACCTTCAGCTACGACGCCGCCGGCAACGTCGCCTCGCAGGTGAGCTGCGCCCCGCAGCCCGGGCACATCGATTGCGCTGCCGCGACCGACGCCAGCCAGCAGCCCATGGTGCGGTTCGACTACGGCTGGGCCGAGGATCGCCAGCAGGCCTCGGTCACCGGGCCGGCTGGCACCACCCGGTACCAGTACAACGGCAACGGCTGGCTTTCCCAGGTCACCGACCCGGCCGGGCATCCGTTCAGCTACCACTTCGACGGCCAGGGCCGGCCGTCCACGTTCGACTCCCCGAACGGGGTGGTGGATTCCTTCAGCTACGACCCGTCCAGCCTGCTCACCGGCCGGGACGCCATCAGCGGCACCACCGCCGTCGGGCAGAGCGACTACACGCTCGACCCGGCCACCGCGCAACGCAGCTCGGCCACCGACCTGGACGGCACCAGCACCTTCAGCTACCAGGACAACGGCTGGCTGAGCCAGGCAACCCACCCGACAGCGTCGACCCTCGGCAGTGAGGCTTACACCTACGACGGCGCCGGAAACATCACGTCAACCACCGATGTCCCGGCGACCCAGGTGGATTACACCGCCGGTCGGCTCACCCAGTTCGGCGGCAGTGCCATGCAGTACGACGCCGAGGGAAACCTGATCTCCAAGACCGACACCACCACCGGTGAGGTCACTCGCTACCACTGGAACACCGACCACGAGCTGACCTCGGTCGACCTGCCGGACGGCAGCACCGTCAGCTACTCCTACGACCCGCTGCACCGGCGCGTGCAGACCGTCGCGGGGGCGACTGTCATTCGCTATGCCTGGGATGCCTTCAACTTGGCCGCCGTCTACGACCGCAACAACCATCTGGTCACCTCCTACGTCACCCAGCCCACCGGCGCGCAGGCCAACGATGTCGCGGCACCGGCCGAGGTACTGGAACGCACCGACGCCAGCGGCACCGCCTACTTCGTGCACGACGGGTCGGGCTCGATCACCGCAATGACCGACGCCGCCGGCGCTGTCACCTCCCGCTACCGCTACAACAGCGCCGGACTGCCGGTCAGCAGCAACGGCCCGGAGACCGGCTACACCTGGAACGGCGCACAATACGACGCCACGACCGGGCTGTACTACCTCAACGACCGCTACTACGACCCCACCACCGGCCGATTCATCTCCGAAGACCCAGCCTCGGCGCAGTACTACAACCCACCGCTCGGACGATGGACACATCAAAATCCGCACCTCGCTGTCACCGACCCAGTTAGCTACAACCGCTATGCCTATGCCGGCAACGATCCCGTCGACTTGCGCGACCCATCAGGTGACAGCGTGGGGGCCGCATATGAGGGGATTGCGTGTGCGATCGCAGGCATCCTGGCGGCTGCCTATGTCACTCAGGATCCCCAGGACATGCTGAAGGCGGTGATTGCATGCCTCTCGGAGTTCATCGATCAGGCCATTTTCTTCAGCGACATGCAGAAAATCATAAATCTAGCGGAAAAGGGCGATTATGACGAGGCCTCCGTGGAAGCCGGCAAACTGTTCGCCGAAAACCTCTATGCGGAGAATCTCCAAGCTGCGTTAATTGCTGCCCGATACGAATATGTGCTCTTGGCTATCGGCTAATCAAAAGCTACGGATGCGCAGCCACGCACCACCAACCCTCGGCCGGTTGTGCCGCAAAAACAAGGTGAATCTGCGGGCAGCACCACCACGTCCGGCAGCAGCCGACTGTTCAGCTCGTGGTGCCAGCGTGGTCCAGCACGCAGAACCGGGCCGCCAGCGGCAGCACTGGTCACGGCGGTCATGGTCAGCATGTGCGCGCCAGACTGCTGCAAACGATCGATCACCAGCGGCATGCTCGCTTCGGTGTGAATCGAGGGTAATCACCGATCTTCCAGGGCGGTTCGGGCATAGGTGAGGTGATCGGCGGGAACCACAGATCACACTGGGCGATCCCGCCCGGCTCATAGCTGGTGCGCCCGGCCCGATCCGGCGGTGGATACGCCGGCCGCAACTCCGCCACCCGACCGCTGAGCACCCGGATCGAGCGGGGGCCAGCCGATCCGCTCCGCGATCACCGTTGCCGGCATCGTTGGATACGCCTGCAACAGCTCCCGAATCCGCGGCTCGACCACATCGACCATCGACCCCGCGGCCTTGCACTCGTACTCGGTGGAGCATCCGAGGCCAGCGCCGCCTTCACCGTGTTCCTCGAGATCCCGCCGTCCGGACGCCGGTACCGGGTGTGAATTCCACCGTACCGTCTTGCTCCAGCAGCCTGCCGCCGGAGTGGCCGGTGACCGATAGTCCGATCCGGCTCAGCTCAGGGTCGAGCAGCGGCCCGGACGGCGATGTCGGCATGCCGTTTCTTAAGCAGGCAACGTTCGTTGCCGAGCGCGAAGGCCGAATAGCGGGCCCGCGTCGCCGCCTCCCGCGATCGGCGGCTCGGCAAGCGGGAAAGCTTGCCACGGCGTGGGTGCGCCTGACCGTCCAGCGTCTGCCGCACGTGCACTTACCGTAGGTATGGCGGGTCCGCCGGTGGACTCACTTGAAAGAGCTACTGACCGGACGGCTCAGTGCAGCCGGCACCGCAGCAGCGGCCTGCATGGACGGCCGGGCCGGCCGCTTCGCCGGCGACGCTAGTGCGCGGTGACGCTAGTTCGCAGCGGTGCTAGTGCGCGATGGTGCTAGCTCGCGGTGGTCTCAGTTCGCGGCGGTTGCGGGCCGCCAGCCGGCCGGCGGATCCTCACCGACGCGGCCGTCCACCGCCTCGCGGAGCAGGTCGGCCTGGCCGGTGTGCCGGCCGTATTCCTCGATCAGGTCGCACACGATGCGGCGCAGGCTGGCATGGCGGCCATCGCGGGTGCCGAGATGTACGAGCTGGTCGAGCCCGCCGTCGGCCAATGCGTCCCTGAGCTTCGCGCGGGATCGTTCGATGGTGTCGTCCCAGAGCGCGTAGAGCTGCTCGGGGCGGTCATCGGCGGCCGAGTTGAAATCCCAGTCGGGGTCGACGTCCCAGTCCGCGGTGTCCCACGGTGGGCCGAGTGGTGTGCCACTGAGCTTGGTGCCGAAGCATTGTTCGTCGGCGCGCGCGAGGTGCTTGAGCAGGCCGCCGAGGGTCAGCGTGGACGCGCCGATGCGGGTCTGCAACCCGGCCGAGTCCAGGCCGTCGGCCTTCCAGCGGAAGGTGGTGCGCAGGCGTTCCAGCGCCCCGACGAGGTGCTCGGCCTCGGTGCCGGCGAGAGGGGGTTCCCACGGTGTGTCGCTGTTGGTCATGCTTCAGCGTATTGGTCATATCCAACATCGGGCCTTCCCGGGGCGGCGGTGTCGGGTCAGGTTTCTGGTCGGCGGGTCGAGGCCTGGCACCAGCCGCTGCCAGGCCGACAACCGCTCCTGTTTTCGTTCCACACTCAACCGGATCGAGGTTCGCCGGGTATATAAGGTGTGCATGTTCTTCCCGACGGCCGCTCCAGCGAGCCGGTGACCGAGTCGGCTCCGAACGATGCCGCCGGCTTCGGCGTTTGGGTGGGCCCGTACTGGGCGGCCATGGCCGGATTCGCTCGCCGGCTGAGCCCCCCGGCCGACTGGGAGGATGTGCTGCAGGAGGCGCTGGCCGCGAGCTGGCGCAAGCGACACCAGTTCAATCCGGCCAGGGGCAGCCTCCGAAGCTGGTTACTGGCCATCGTCGCCGATCAGGCTGCCAAGAGCCGGCGTCGACTTCGACCGGTATCCGGTGCCGAGGCTGACCGGCCGGTGCAGGCTCAGGAGCCGGCTCTCGCGCTCGATCTCGACCGGGCTGTCCGGTCGCTGGCGCACCGGCAGCAGGTCGCGATCGGGCTGTACTACTACCTCGGGTTGCCGGTGGCGGAGGCCGCCGCGGTGATGGGCTGCACCGAGGGAACCGTGAAGTCGACGCTGTCCGCGGCCCGAGGCCGGTTGCGGGAGCTGCTCGGGGAGGACTACCGATGACAGATCTGCACGAGCTGCTGCAGCGGGACGGCCGCCGATGGCAGGCCGACTTCCGGCCGCCGGATCTCGATGCGATGTTGGCCGAGGCAACGCGTCGAACGCCTCGCGCTCGCTGGGCCTGGCCGATCGTGGCTGCCGTGCTGCTGCTGACGATCCCGCTGGCCACCGTGCTGCTCCGGGCGAACCCTCGACATCGCCTACCGGCGGTTGCGGCTCGACCCGACCTGCGACTGCTCGGCTCGGTGCCGTGGGTGACGGCGGTCGACCAGGGCAACGGTCGCTCGGTGAGCGTCTCCGTCGATGTCAACCGGTCGTCCTGGTGTCTTGATTTCGGGCTGCCGGTGTTGCGGGCCAGCGCGGTCGAAACCGCGACCCGGATCGTCATCCGGGTGCAGGCCTACCAGCCGGCCGGCTTCCACCCGCCGACGGCACCGCCCGGCTCGGTGCTGGGCTGTTCGGCCGTCGGACACGCCCCGGTGCCGGTGCTGGTCGAACTCCACGCGCCGATCGGCCGGCGCAGTCTTGTCGATGCGGCCACCGGTCAATCCCATCCGGTCGAACAGGCAGCCGAACTACCGTCGCTGACGAAATTGCCGGCCGGTTATGTCGACGGTGGTAGCAGCCCGGCGCAGGGCGCGGCCGCGCAACGCGTGTATCGCAATGGCAGCGATCTGCTGATCCTGGTGCGCAGCGTGCCGGGGACGCTGCAGGTCTTCGCCGTCACCCAGGTGCAGGCAACCGGCACCGTAGCTGGGCATCCGGCCAAGGTCGGCGGGTTCCCCGGCTCGCGGGCCTACCGCTGCGCGGTGTGGTCCAGCGGCGGCTACGCCTGGCAGCTGTGCTCCACCGGCGTACCGTCCGAGGATCCGCAAGCTCCGCTGTCTGCCGCCGAGCTGCTGGCCGTCGCCAACAGCATTCGCTGAACGCAGAGCCGGGAACCTCGCGTCATCGAGTGCCGGCGGCGACCTGCGGATCGTCGATCGAGCAGTTCACCAGATGACACTCCGGACCCAGCCGGATGCCGAAGACCGACTCGACGCCCTCGCGGATATGGGCGGCGAACGCCATCACCTCCGAGGTCGTGGCACCGCCTCGATTGGTCACGGCCAACGCATGCTTGCGCGATAGGGCCACCGTGCCGCGACCCCAGTCCAGGCCGTAGCCAGGTGCGAAGCCGGCCTGCTGGATCAGCCAGCCGGCCGGCAACTTGATGCCGAGCGGATCGGGGTAGCTGGGGCTCAGCGCAGCCTGCGCGGGCACTTCGGCCAGCACCGGATTGATGAAGAACGAACCGACGCTCCAGGTGTCATGGTCGGCGGGATCCAGGATCGACCCTCGCGCCGCCCGCGCCGCCAGCACCGCCTGGCGCACGTCGTGGGTGGCGGCTGTGCCACCCGGCTCGATGCCCAGCCGACGCAGGATCTCGGCGAAATGCATCGGCCCCGACTGGCCGGAGCGCCGCAGTTCGTAGGTCACCGACAGCACCACGTATCGGTTGGTGTGTTTGAACACCGACTGGCGGTGGCTGCCGAAGCCGCAGCGGTCGTTGGCCCAGTCGGTGGTCTCGCCGGTCTCGCGGTCATAGACGGTGACCGAGGTCAGCAGGTCGGAGGTGAGGGTGCCGAACGCGCCGACGTTCTGCACCGGAGTTCCACCGACCGTGCCGGGCACTCCGGACAGCGCCTCGAATCCCGCCAGGCCCTCGGCCAGCGTCTGTGCCACCAGGAAGTCCCAGTCGACGCCTGCGGCAGCCGTGACAGTGGTCCCGTCGATGTCGATGCCGGACGTGGCGACCTTGATGGTGATCCCGTCCCACCCCTCGTCCCCGACGACCAGGTTCGAGCCACCGCCCAGCAGCAGCAGCGGTACCTGCCGCGCGTCGGCGTCGCGTACCAGGTCGACGAGTTCGTCGGTGTCCAACGCCTGCGCGAACTCCCGAGTCGGCCCGCCGAGCCGCATCGTCGTCAGGTCGCGCAGAAACACAGTCACGGGCACCAAGCCTAACCTTTGACGTGGCGACCGGGTTGACGTGGCGAGCGGGTTGACGTGGCGAGCGGGTTGACGTGGCGAGCGGGTTGACGTGGCGACCGGGTTGCCAAGAAGCCGGGTGGTCGAGCGGTAAGGTCCGACTCGCCCGTCGGGCCATGCCACGGCCATCGGACTTGGAAGGGAGGCGGGCTGTGGGTGCGCTGCGGCGATGGCGACCGGCGCTCCTCGGCCTGCTGCTGCTCGGTGGGTGCATCGCCTTCTTCGTAGTCACGGCGATGCATGACAGCCAATTGCTGCGCGTCGGCACGCCGGTGACCGCAACGGTGGTGGATCACGAACCGGCGTCCCAGTGGTGGAACCCGATGGACAACGGCCGGGTGGTGGTGCGCTATCAAACGGCCCAGGGGACGTTGACCCGCGGGATCTGGCTCGACGACTCAGCGAGCGCCCCGACCGGCAACACCTGGACGGTCATCTATGACCCGGCGCGCCCCGGCCGGGTGCGTTCGGTTACCGACGCCAACGATCCGGTTCCGTGGGCGCCGCCGGTGCTGCTGGTGGGCCTAGCAGGGCTAGCCCTGGTCGTGCTGGCTTTGATTCGGGCCGGGTTGAGGCGGACCTCGATCGACTGGACGGCTGGTTCGGCCTTTTCGGCTGGTTCGGTTAGCTCGCGCTGCTCGCTGCCGGCGGTACGTATCCCGCTACGCCATTACCGATGGTTCTCCCACGAACCTTTCGTCGAGGTGGCCGGCGAGGCATTGTGGATCTACCTGCCTAGTTACTTCGGCGCGCAACCCTTGGTGGTGCCGGTCGCGAATGCCTGCGTGGTCGACGCGGCCCACCTCGATTCGCAGGATGACGACGGCGAGGGCTGGGTTTTCCGGCGTCCACTGCTGATTCCCTACGCGGCGACCACCTCATCGAACGTGGCAGGCAACCTGTCGCTCTTGTTCAGCCGGCCGGTACGCATTCCGCCACTGCGTTGGATCGGCGCGCGGAACCTGGGTGTCCCGCGTGGCGCGTCTCGATCTGTCCGGGGCGTGCGGCTGGACGGGTTGGAGCTGCGGGCTGTCGATCCGGAGGCTGCGGTGGCGGCCCTCGCCGCTGCCGGCGTGGAGCGTACCCAGCGACCGAACAGTTGGCTGCGCGAGCATCACCCGATCACGCATGATCCGACGGAGGTGCAGCAGGTCGCCAGGAGCGTCAACCGCAGGCATTGGCTCGGCCGGCTCGCCCTCGCCGCGGTGGTTCTGGTCAGTGTGGTTCGGCTTGTCGACCACCCTTCCTGGGAGGTGGTGGGGGTGGGTGCCACCTGCCTCGGCCTCATCTGGCTGCCGCGCTGGGGTGAACGGCGCCACTGATACGGGAACGAGCCGCCGAACCGAGCGGTGACCCTTCGGCGACCGGGCGACTTCGGAACTGTCAGCTGGCGGTCGAGCCCTTCTCCGGCCGCTGCCGGTCGTGCCGCAGCCGCCGCAGCCGGTTGACCAGTGTGGGTGCGTAGGCCAGCGCCTCGACGTCGTCGATCAGGGTGTTCAACCGCTGGTAGTAGCGGGTCGCGGACATGCCGAAGCGTTCCCGGATGGCAGCCTGCTTATGGCCTGCCTGCAGGAATCGTTGCCCTTCGAAATCAAGCATGGCTCGATCTTGCTCGCTCAGCATGTATCCATTCTGCGGGTTTTAAGCTGCGGTTCCCAGCCCGATTCGCTCATCAGCCAGCTGGCTCTAGGCCGGCCTGGTTCGGCTCTGGTCGGTCTAGTCGGTGTCGGCGTAGTTCGGTGCGATCCGCTGCCACGGACGCAGTTCTTCGAGCCGGGCGGCGAGACCGAGCAGCATCGCCTCGCTGCCCGGCCGGCCGACTAGTTGGACGGAGAGCGGTAGTCCGTTCGGATGCCTTCCGGCCGGTACGGCCATCGCCGGCCAGCCGGCCAGGTTCCACGGCGCGGCGAACGGCGCGTAGCGGATGTTGGACAGCAGATTGGCCGACCAACTCCGGAGATGCCAGGCCAGCGCCGCCGGCGGTGGTTGGGCAAGCATCGGGGTGACGAGTACGTCCACCCGCTCGAAATACCGTTCGGCCGCCTGCTGCCAGGAGGTTCGGCCGGACGGACGCGGGCCACCGGTGGCCCGTACCAGCCGCCCGAGCCCGGCATGTCGGGCCACCCGTCCCTCCAGCGGCTGGCTGTTCCGCGGCTGGCTGTTCCGCGGCTGGCTGTTCCGCGGCTGGCTGTTCCGCGGCTGGCTGTCCGCCGGGTCGCTGTGCAGCGGATCGCTGTTCAGCGGGTCGCTGTTCAAGGACCGGGCATCCTGCGCGGTCCCGGCGAACCAGCGCGCCAAGGCGGCGGGTCCCGTCTTGGTCGGGTAACGCAACTCGATGTTGCGTATCGAATGGCCGGCGGTGGCCAACAGCCGGCCGGTCTGTCGGGCGGCCTCGGCGAAATGTCGATCCACCGGCAGGCCGGGCAGCGGGGCACGAAGCGATATGCCGATCCGGACGGCGTTATCGACCGAGAGGGTGGCGAGTTCTGGCCGGGCAGCCAGCACCGACAGCAGCAGCGCGCAGTCGGCGACCGTGGTGGCGAGCGGGCCGTTCTCGGCCATGTTGAACCAGGATCCGTCGCCGAGTTCGGCCGGAACTAGGCCGAAGCCGGGTTTGAGCCCGACCAACCCGGTGCAGGCCGCCGGAATTCGGATCGAGCCCATGCCGTCATTGCCGTGCGCGATCGGCACCAGGTCGGCGGACACCGCCGCCGCGCTGCCGCCGGACGAGCCGCCCGGCGTACGGTCGGTCCGCCACGGGTTGCGGGTGATGCCGGCGGTCGTCGAATCGGTGGTGCCGAAGACACTGAGTTGCGGCACGTTGGTCAACCCGACGATCACCGCGCCCGCCTCGCGCAACCGCGTGACCACGGGGTGATCGACTGCCTGCAGGGGATGTGTGCCGCCGACGCCGTTGCCGATGTACTCGCCGGCCACCGCGACGTTGTCCTTCACGGCGATCGGTACGCCGGCCAGCGGCAGCTCCGTGCGATCCGGCCGCGCGTCGACCCCGTCGGCCTCGGCCAGTGCCTGCTCGGCGCGCACCTTACGGAACGCGCGTAGCTCGGGGTCATGCTCGGCGATGCGTGCCAATGCCCGCTCGGTGAGTTCCCGAGCGGTTCGGGTACCTCGCCGGACAGCCTCGGCCGCCTCCACTGCAGTGCTCGTCATGCTGGCATTCTGACGCCTCCTCCCGGCAGTGCATATGCGGTTCCGGCGCGGCCGGTATTACGGTCGAGGACATGACCGAACAGCCTGGGCCGGCCACCGGCGAGCCAGATTCCGATCGTGTGCAGCGGCGCGCGCACGAACTGAACCCCGAGGAATTGGCGGTGGGCAGCGACGATCCGGAAGCCCAGGCCGAGGCGATCCTCGCCGATTCCGACGCGCGAATCGAGCACCCGGAGCAGACCAAGCGGGCCTCCACCCAGACGCCTGATTGACCGTCTCGGCTGCGTTGGCCGGCATCGATTCGACTCGACCGGCTACCGGCTGACCAGCACGCTGCGCGCCTCGGTGATGCGCAGCGTGCTGGTGGCGGGTTGTCGGGCGGTGACCGTGCCGGGTATCGGTGTCCACGGCTGGTCGGCGATCCGGTATTCGGCTCGCCAGTAGGTATGTGCCGTGACGGTCACCGTGCCCGGCTCGGCGTAGTTATGCCCGAACTCGGCCGTGCAGGGTCCGCAGTCGTGCGCCGGGTCGTACGGCGTGCCTGGCGTCGGCTGCAGGGTGTCGCCGCTGCCGTCGCCGAAATCGAATTCGGTGCGGTCGTAGATCACCCGTAACTGCACCGGAAAACCGATCAACGCGGCCCGGCCCAGGTCGACGGTGGTCGCGGTGTTCACCCAGTACAGGGTCTTCAGGTTGACCAGACCGGTGCCGGTGTCCGGGGATACGCCGATGGCGGGCGCCCGCAGCAGTCGGATCACCTCGTCCCGCAGGGCGGCGGCGGATGGCATCGGGGTGTCGACCCCGGCGCACCACTGGGCGATCGGCACCGGCGGATCGGTCAATGCGGCGGTGGTGACGAACTGGTGCGGGGTCGGATTCCCGGGGATCGCCGGGCACGGGAAACCCGTCGGTCCGCAGGCCTTGTTCCAGTACGTGTGATCGTCAGTGGCGGTCGCATAGCCGCAATCGATGACCAGTACCGGTAGTCCCGCCGCTCCGGGTATGTCCGTGGAGTGCACGCTACAAGACCCGGACACTCCCACCGCTCCGGGCTCATGAACGCCAACTAGGGTGACATTGGAAGTGTCGCCGCAGCTTGAGGCTGAGTCCGCGAGGGCGTACGGAGTGCTTATCATCCATATCCCGACTGCCAGAATCCCGATCAGGGCGGGTCTCATGACGACGCCGCAAAGTAGCTGATTAACCATGCCTCGCGATGAAACTCTGAGCACAGCTTCCAACGAAGGTCGCTGTTCGCACCGGCCCCGTTGAAAACCTTGCCTGATCGGTCGATGACGCTTTGAGCAGTCACCGAGACCGTTATCGAGCTGCAGTAGTCCGCTGGCGCGGTTACCGGAGCGATCGTTGCATTGGCGATGGAGCGAACCGTTATCCTGCCTCCTTCGTACCAATGTCGTTCGGACGCTGTCTTGGTAATCCCGGTGGCGATGCCACTGCAGAGTCCGCAGGTTGGACCGAAATAGTGCCTCATGTACGAGGCATTGGTCGTCGCGTATGCCCAATCGAGCGTGCGCATGAAGAACTCGGCGAAGGCGTTGGCACCTGCTTGGGTGCGAGCATTGGCCGCTGCGGGATAGACCGGTGGTTTCTCACCCGGCTTGACGTTGTGTCCGGTCAGCGGCACGTCAGCCGGATAGCCGACCGATGCCGAGGCAGTGGCCGAAACTGATCTCGACGAGACCGAGCTACGTGGTGCCGAACCAGCCGTCTCCGAACTGACCGGCGACAGGTTCGGAGTGGCGCTGCCACTCGTGCACGCTGCCAACGCGAAGACCGCCACCATAACGAGAACAAATCCCACTAAACGCCGTGCAGCACGCATGACGCCTATCATGCCGCAAGGAACGAAACCCCGCCGAACCCTGTGGATAACTCGATCGACGGTTCGGCTGGTCAGGACCGTGAAGCCGGGATCCCGCCCGAGCATCGCGGCGCGGGTCAGCGTGGCGGCTCCAAGCCGGGCTGCTGCCCTTGTGTCGAGTCTTCCGCAACGGATTCTTGCAGCGCCACGCCATTCCCCGAGGCATCCAGCTCGCTGACATCCGGCCTGTTGGAGACGTTGAAGACTGCGGCAAGACCAATGAGGTCGATTGCGCCGAGTACGCCCGCTAGCCATGGCTCATGCAGGTACAGGGCGTACCCCGCCAGCGCGAGAACGCTCACCACAACCACAACCGCCAAGTACTGGCCTCGAGTAGCGATCTTTCCGGGCCGCTCTACCGAGGCTCGCTCCATCGCTAGATCGTGTTCGTGCTGGCGCTCCATGTGCCGCAATTGCATGGCATATGCGGCTGGGTCGAACTCGCGCAGCTCTCGCAATTCTTGGACGCTGAATTGAGACGCGTGCAGGTGCAGTTCATTCTTGATGTTCTGGACATCCTGCTTGATACCAAGGACGAGGCGTGGGAGGCCGGTCTTGGCTAGTGTGGCCGTCGCCTCATCGCCGTCGAAAAGCTCGCCTTCACTGACGTCTTCCGACGGTTGGCCTGAGTGAGCGCTGCGAAGTTCCGGTAGGTCGCGCCGCCTCGCAGATCCAGGATCGACCCGATCCCGATCAGGGCGGTGACCCTCGACCTGGAGGCTCGCCTGATCTTCTCCGTCATGCTCATGAGTCAAGTTAACCTGATCATGAAGCGGAGCTACAACAGCTTCGTCGTCACTGCTCATCGTCCGAGCAGAGTAGTTCCAGAATGAGTACCCGTACTTGGCGTTGTCCACAGGATTCCACGAAGCGGGCAGTCCATCACGCCGGACAACGCGGCTAGTCCGGCAGCAGCGGGACCGCGATACCAGGATCCCGCCCGAGCATCGCGGCGCGGGTCAGCGCGGTGGCTCCGAACCGGGCCTTGATGCCATCCATCGCGCGATCCAGTTGCAGCGACGGCACCTCCGGGAACGGCAGCTCGAGCTGGAGCGCGTTCGCATCGTCCAGGTTGGTCAGCGAGATGCCGATCAGGGTCAAACCCTTCTCGCGGATCAGCTCCCGGTTGGCGCGCAATAGCGTCCGAGCCGCCGCCACGATGGCGACCGTGCTATCGGTCGGCCTGGCCAGCGTGTGCGAGCGGGTGGCGCGACTGAAGTCCTCGAACCGGAACCGCACCACGACTGTCTGACACACCCGGCCGGCCGCTCGCAACCGTCGAGTCACCCGATCGATCAGCGCGGTCAGGTAGCTGTCGATCTCAGGCAGCGACGGCCGCGACCGGCCCAGCGCCCGTTGCGCCCCCATCGACCGCCGTCGTCGTCCCACCCGTACCGGTCGCGGATCGTGCCCGTTCGCCAGCGCAAACAGATGCCGGCCGGACCCTGCGCCGAGCATGGCGACCAGGCCGGCCACGGGCAGCTCGGCGACGTCACCGACGGTGAAGATCCCACGCTGCCGAAGCTTGTCCGCGGTCACCTGGCCGACACCCCAGAGCCGTTCCACCGGCAGCGGGTGCAGGAACTCCAGCTCCGATCCGGGCGGCACCAGCAGCAATCCGTCCGGTTTGGCAACGCCGCTGGCGACCTTGGCCAAGAACTTGGTCCGGGCGATGCCGACCGTGATCGCCAGCCCCGCCTCGTCGAGCACCCGGGTACGCAGCCTGACCGCGATCTCCAGCGGCGTACCGGATACCTTTGCCAGGCCGCCGACGTCCAGGAACGCCTCATCGATCGAGATGCCCTCCACCAGGGGCGTGGTATCGGCGAAGATCTCGAACACCTGCCTGCTCGCCTGCGCGTAGGCGGACATCCGTGGCGGTACCACGACTGCCTGCGGACACAACCGCAATGCCTGCGAGCCGGCCATCGCGGTGCGCACCCCGAACGCCTTGGCTTCGTAGCTCGCCGCCAGCACCACGCCGCCGCCGACGATCACCGGCCGGCCGCGCAGGGCAGGGTCGTCCCGCTGCTCGACCGAGGCGTAGAAGGCGTCCAGGTCGGCATGCAGGATGCTCGCGCTCGAACTCATGTTCGAATAAAGGTACCGCGAGCGCGCCTGATCGGGAATACCTAGAGCGACGCCGAGTGGCCGGACCTCACTGGCCGGTCCAGCCGGGCACCGTCGGGTGGATCTCCAGCGAGCAGATATTGACCGAACGGCGCTGCGGCACGATCTTGGTGGTATTCGGAGCGGTCTCCTTAATGCCGGCCGAATGGGCGCATGGCCCGGAGGTCTGCGGGTTGAAGTTGGCCCACTCGACTGTTGCCGAGGCGAAGCCACCGGGCGGAATGTTGACCACCCGCAGGACGCGCCGGGTGCCGGGGGAACCCACCAGCGTCCGCTTCGCATGCGCCATGACGGTTCCGTTGGAGGCCATCGCGTCCAGGCCCGGATAGCCGTACAGACTGCAGGTGGCATGGGTGTGGTTGCGGAACTCCAGCACGAACGCGCTGTGCCCGGCGAAGCCCTCGGTACGGGAAAGGCCATAGTCCAGCGAGGTGTTTCCGCATGCCGGAACCGCGGCACCGGCCGGCCCGGCAGCGACCACCAGGCCGATTGCCACGCTGGCCAGGGCGGCCGCGCTCGATGCGACGACCAATCGAACCGGTTTCATCTTCCTGCCCCTGTCTGTCATGGCGAATGCCGCCGGCCGAGGACGTGTGCCGTCCTTCGAGTAGATGACAGTTGATGGGCCGATACCTGTTGCAAGCGGCTTACCTGCCCTTGGCGGGCGTAGCCTCAGCCGATCGGCAGCAGGGCCGGGTTCACCTCGAGTGTGTCGGTGCCGCCGTAGTCGGCGACCCACAGCCGGTGCGCGTATCCGCTGACCACGAACGGGTTGCCGGCGCCGAGTGGGAACGGTCCAGTCACCGCGTCGGTCCGCTGGTCCAGCCGATACAGCGCACCGGCCTTGTCGGGAAACCACACCCCGCCCTCGAACACGTCACCGTCGTTCGGTGTCGGGCTGACCGTGATCCGGCGAACGATCCGGCCGGTACGCGCGTCCAGCCGCACCACCTGCCCCGCGCCCTGGTCGCCGATCCACACGGTGTCGGCGTCGAATGCGGTCCAGCTCGGCGCTCCGCCGAACGGCACGCTGGTCACCGCCGCGGTGGTCTCGTCGATCCGGCTGAGCTCGCGGCTGCCGGAGTCACACACCCAGACCGCCCCGCCGGCCGTCGCGATGCCGACCGGTAGCGAGCCCACCGGAATGGTTCGAGTCCGGTTCGTCCGGGCATCGATCCGGCTGACCGTGCTGTCACCGTAGTTGGTCACCCAGGCGGCGCCGGCTGCGAAGGTGACGTCATACGGCGAGCTGCCGACCGCGATGGTCTTCGTCCGGTTGGACGCCACGTCGATCCGGGTGACCGCCGAGGCCGTGTAGTCCTCGACCCAGATCGAGCCTGCGCCGTAGGCCATTCCGCATGGGCCCGGAGCGGTCGCGATGGTGGCTAGCACCCGACCGGTGAGGGGATCGAGCCGCTTGACGTCGCTGTCGTTGATGTCGGCCACCCATACCGCGCCGGCCGCTCCCAGCGTCGCGCACGGCTTGCTGCCGGTCCGGATTCGCTTGACCACGTAACGCTGATCGGCCGGCGAGCCGGCCACGCTGCCGGACGAAGCCCCGGCGGAAACACCCGGCGACACGCTCGACGAAGCCTCGGACGAGCCGGCACCGGCCGGCCCGTTCGTCGCATGATCCACGGTCGAATCGCAGCCGGCCACCAGCAGCACCGAGGCCAGCAGTACCGAGGCCAGCAGTACCGGCGCCAGCAGGCCGCACCAGGCCATGTTCCGCATGCGACCCAACCGTAGGAGGTCCGGGTCACGAAAGTAGTACGAGTTCGTAGTAGTTATCGTAACGTGTCAGCCCCTGAGTTCGTCCCGCTAGAGTCAGGCCATGGCACGACTCGAGTTTCGCGGGCCGTTCCTGCTGGTCTTCGCGCTCGGTCAGCAACTGGGCAACCTGCTGCAGCTGGCGATGGCCGACGCCCCGCTGACCCCCGGCGAGTTCGCCGTCTACAGCGCCTTGCGGCTGATGCAACCGACCACCCCGACCCAGTTGGCCGGCCAGCTCGGCATGAAGGCCACCACGCTGTCCAGCATGCTGGTACGAATGTCGAAGAGCGGTCATCTCAAGCGACGGCGCAATCCGGCCGACGGCCGCTCGGTGATCCTTACCTTGACGCCGAGCGGCGTACGTGTCACCGAGGCGTGCTTCGCCTCCTTCGGCGTGGCCATCGAGGCGTTTCGGAACCAACTGTCCGTCGACGAGGCAACCCTGCTGGCCGACCTCGAAGCGATGAGCGAGGCGCTGGACCGGGCGGCGGCCGAACTGGCCGGCCAGGATTACGCCGAGGCTGACGGCTGACCGGCAATCGATCCCGGCTCGGCCACCAGATCGATGATCACCCTGCCGACGGTGGAATCCTCCACCGCGGCGTGCGCCAGAGCGGTTTCGCCGAGGGCGTACCGGTGCAGTGGTAGGCCGGCCTCGTCACCCACCCGGATCGCGCCGGACAGCACCGCAGCCGAGACCGAGTCGATGGCACGGACCTTGGCCGGCTCCGGAAGCGTGTACAGCAGCACGAACTGCCAGCGTGCGTTCGGCAGCATCAGCGGCCGGATCGGCAACGTCATCTTCTCGCCACCGTCGTTGGCATAGATCGCCACCGAGCCGTGGCGCGCCAACACCGCTGCGTCGATCTCGGCGTTGCTGGCCGGTGCCACCTCCACGATGCTGTGTACGCCGGCCGGGGCGATCTTGCGTACCTCGGTGACCACGTCCTGCTGCCGGTAGTCGATGACATGGTCGGCGCCGGCCGCCGCGGCCAACTGTGCCTTGGCCGGACTGCTCACCGTGCTGATCACGGTGGCATCGGCCCAGCGGGCCAGCTGGATCGCCGCGTTGCCGACCGCACCGGCCCCGCCGGCCACCAGCACCGTGCGGCCGGACAATGCACCGGGGGACAGCTCGGTCGGTCCGTCCTCGGCCACCGTCAGCGCGCGGTGCGCGGTCAGGAACGGCACGCCGAGGCAGGCACCGAGATCGAACGAGGCCCAGTCCGGCAGCAGTACCACCTGGCGGGCCGGGATGATCGCGTACTCCTGGGCGGTTCCCTCCGATCGCTGGTAGGCCGCCTCCCACACCCACACCCGCTGACCGGCCAATGCCGCATCGACGCCCTGGCCGACCGCGTCGACCACGCCGGATCCGTCCTGATTGGGCACCTGTGGTGGATCCACCGGCGTGCGTTTGCCATTGCCACGTCGGGATTTCCAGTCCGTCGGGTTGACGCCCGATCGGTGCACGCGGACCCGGACCTCGCCTGGCCCCGGTTCGCGGATGGGCTTGTCCACCAGGGTGAGCACGTCGGGGTCGCCGGTCTGCCGGTAGGTGATGGCACGCACCGCTTCACCGTAGACCGGTACCACCGCCGGCCGATCCGCAACCACCCGGGAATGGATGAGTCCGCGCTGAGGAACCGGTTGCCCGACGCGCTCGCCGCGGCCGCCCGCGGCTGCCACACTGCGCGAATGGGCAGCAACGACCGGACGATCACCCGCCGTGCCGTGCTGCTCGGCTCGCTGGCCGCGACCGCCGGCGTGGGTTACCTCGCGGTCGAGGAGGGACGACATTGGTGGGGCACCGCGTTCGGCTCGACCGGCTCGGCTGTCGGGCTGCCGAAGGTCTCCGGCGGCCGCAAGGTGTCCGGCCGGTTCTCCTCGGCCAAGCTGGGTCGCAGCTGCGGCTACACGATCTGCTATCCGACGTCCGCGGCGGAGCGGTTGCCGGTCGTCGTGGTGCTGCACGCTCGCGGTGCCGACCACCGCACCGCGTTCAACACGCTCGGCATGGACCGATTCCTCAAGGCCGGCGGTTACCGGTTCGCGTTGGCCAGCGTGGACGGTGGCAACACCTACTGGCATCACCGGGCCAGTGGCGTGGATGCCGGCGCGATGGTGGTCGATGAGTTCCTGCCGCTGCTCGCGGCGCACGGCCTGGACACCCGCCGGATCGGGTTCTTCGGCTGGTCGATGGGCGGCTTCGGCGCGCTGTGGCTGTCCGGCGTGCTCGGCGCCAGCCGGGTGGCTGGCACCACCGCGCTCAGTCCGGCGCTGTGGCATCGGGCGGCCGACACCGCGGCCGGCGCCTTCGACGATCCGGCGGACTTCGCCGCGCACGACGTGTTCGGCCAGGTCCGAAGGCTGACCGGCATCGGGGTTCGGATCGACTGCGGCACCGGTGACGGCTTCTATCCGGTGGGGCGGGACTACCTGCAACTACTGCGTACGCAACTGCGACCGGCACCGGCCGGCAGCTTCTCACCGGGTGGGCACACGGTGGCGTACTGGCGGCAGACCGTCGGAGTGCAACTGGCCTTCCTGGCCCGGCAGCTGGGTTGAACCAGCGAGCAGATTGAACTAGCCCGGGCGGATACTGGGCCGATGAGCACCGATTCCCCACTTGGCCCGATCGATGCCTCGCTGGTGCCGCGCTATGCCGGCCCGGCCACCTTCGCTCGGCTGCCGCGCCGGGAGGACGTATCGCGAATGGACGTCGCGGTGCTGGGTGTGCCGTTCGACTCCGGTGTCAGCTACCGGCCGGGTGCCCGGTTCGGCCCGGCGCACATCCGGCAGAGTTCGCGGCTGCTGCGGCCGTACAACCCGGAACTGGACGTCAGCCCGTTCGCGGCGCATCAGGTGGTCGATGCCGGTGACGTGTCGGTCAATCCGTTCGACATCGGCAAGGCGATCGCGCAGATCGAACGCGCTGCCGGCGAGCTCGTGGAAGCCGGCGCCCGGCTGCTCACCCTCGGTGGCGACCACACCATCGCGCTACCGCTGCTGCGCACCATGCACGCCCGGTACGGCCCGGTCGCGGTGCTGCACTTCGACGCCCACCTGGACACCTGGGACACCTACTTCGGTGAGCCGTACACGCATGGCACCCCGTTCCGTCGGGCAGCCGAGGAAGGGCTGCTGGATCGGCAACGCTGCCTGCACATCGGCATTCGCGGCCCGCTGTACCACGCCCGGGATCTGCCGGAGTCGGCCGACCTGGGCTTCGCCACCATCCACGCCACCGAGCTGGAACAGCTCGGCGTCCACGGGGTGATCGAACGGATGCGGGACCGGCTGGGCAGCGGGCCGGTCTATGTCTCGGTGGATATCGACGTGCTCGACCCGGCCCACGCGCCCGGCACCGGCACGCCCGAGGCCGGCGGCCTGACCTCCCGCGAACTACTGGCCATCCTGCGCGGGCTGGTCGGCACCGAACTGGTTTCGGCCGATATCGTCGAGGTATCGCCGCCGTACGACCATGCCGAGCTGACCGGCATCGCCGCGGCACACGTCGGTTACGAGCTGCTCTCCGTACTGGCCGGCACCAGCCAGCCGGCCGACACCGGAAAGGCCACCCCGCAACACCGAACCAGGGAAACGGTGGAACCATGACCAGTACCGAGCAGTCGCGAATCGGCGGCGTCGAGGCCCGCTCCATCGACTACGTCCCGCTGGACGAGCGGCACGGCAAGCTGTGGCATCTGGGCCCGCTCTGGTTCATGTCGAACGCGCAGATCGCCACCCTGGCGGTCGGTCTGATCAGCATCGAGGCCGGCGGCAACCTGCTCTGGTCGCTGATCTCGATCGTCGCCGGCACCCTGCTCGGCACGCTGTTCATGGCCTTCCATTCCGCGCAGGGTCCGCAGCTCGGGCTGCCGCAGATGATCCAGTCCCGTCCGCAGTTCGGCTACCTCGGTGCCCTGCTGGTGTGGCTGTTCGCCTACATCCAGTACGCCGGCTTCAACGTCTTCAACACCGTCCTGGCCGGCGAGGCGATGAGCACCACCGCGCACGGCTCGACCAAGCTGTGGGTGGTGCTCGCGACGCTGGTGGCCTTCGTGGTGGCGCTGGTCGGTTACGACCTGATCCATCGGGCCGAGCAACTGCTCACCTACCTGTTCCTGGTGGTGTTCGGCGTCTTCACCGTGGTGGTGTTGTTCGGCCTGCACTATCCGGCCGGCTCGTTCGACTTCGGCGGCTTCAAATGGACGCCGTTCCTCGCCCAGTTCGGCGTGGTGGCCGGCTATCAGATCAGTTGGGCGATCTACGTCTCGGACTACTCCCGCTACCTGCCGCCGAACGTCACCGTGCGCCGGACCTTCTACTGGACCTACTGGGGATCGGCCATCGGCGGCGGTTGGCTGATGTGCCTCGGTGCGCTGCTGGCCGCCTGGGCCGGCGAGTCGTTCGACCACACCGGCATCGCCGAGATCAACTCGGCCGGTGACAAGGTGTTCACCGGCTTCGGCGCCGTGGTGCTGATCTTCTCCGCGATCGGGCTGGTGTCAGTCACCGCACTGAACATGTACGGCGGCTCGCTCACCTTGATCAGCGGCATCGACTCGATCCGGCAGGTACGTCCCACCACCGCCCTGCGGTTGGTCACCATCGGCTTCACCGCCGCGCTGTCCCTGGTCGGCGCGCTGGCCGCCACCGACAACTTCCTCACCAACTTCAATAACTTCCTGTTGCTGGTGCTCTACCTGTTCATTCCGTGGACCGCGGTCAACCTGGTGGATTACTACCTGGTTCGTCGTGGCCACTACGCGATCGCCGAGATCTTCAACCCACGCGGCATGTACGGCCGGTGGGGTTGGCGCGGCATCGTCTCCTACCTGGTGGGCTTCGCCGCGATGATCCCGTTCTTCTCGGTGAATACTCTCTACACCGGCGTGGTGGCCAAGCAGTTGAACGACGCGGACATCTCGCTGTTCATCGGCCTGCCGGTGGCCGGCGGGCTGTATCTGCTGCTGGCTCGCTCGATCGACGTGGCGGCGGAGACCCGGGTGGCGAAGGCTGAGGCGGCCGAACTGGAGGCGGCCGCGAACCGGCACGCCCGGCCGTGATCGGCGGTTTCGGGAGCCAGGCGTGGCAGCTCGCCGCCGAGATCCGAGCCGGTTCCCGGTCGGCCGTCGAGACGATCGGTGCGGCGCTGAGCCGGATCGCCGAACTCGATCCCGCGCTGAACGCGTTCACCGTGCTGGATCCGGAACGAGCCCTGCGCCGAGCCGGTGCGGTGGATCGGGGCGAGGTGACCGGGCCGTTGGCCGGCGTGCCGATCTCGGTCAAGGACCACATCTGGCTGCGCGGGTTGCCGGCCACCAACGGCTCGCGAGCGCTGGCCGACTTCGTGCCGGATGCCGACTGCGTCGCCGTCGAGCGGCTGCTGGTCGCCGGGGCCATCCCGATCGGCAAGACGAACAACTCGGAGTTCTGCTATCGCGGGGTGACCGAGAACGAGCTGTGGGGTGTCACGCGCAACCCGCACGATCCGCGGCGCACCGCAGGCGGGTCGAGCGGCGGCGCCGCGGTGTCGGTATCCGCCGGCATGGTGCCGCTCGCGCTGGGCACGGATGGCGGCGGTTCGATCCGGATTCCGTCGGCATTCTGTGGAACCGTCGGCCTCAAGCCGAGTTTCGGCCTGGTGCCGAAGCTGCCCGGCTTCCGCGGCTGGCCCACGCTGTCGGTGACCGGGCCGATCACCGGCTCGGTCCGCGATCTGGCGCTCGCCCTGTCGGTGCTGGCCGGCCCGTCCGTACTGGATCCGCTGAGCTATCCGGCGCCGTCGGCCGACTACCTGGCGGCGGTCGGCAGCCCGGACTGGCGGCGATTGCGGATCGCGGTGTCGGAGGATCTCGGGTTCGCGGCGGTCGATGCCGAGGTCCGGTCGGCCTTCCGTACGGCGCTCGGTCGACTGTCTGATGCCGGGGCCCGACTGGCGACGGCCCACCCGCCGCCGACGGATCCGGTGCCGCTGTGGGATGCCGTGGCGACCCCGGAGGGTTTCGCCTCCGAGGGACGGTTGGTACTCGACCATCCGGACCTGATCGGTCCGGACGCCCGGCTACTGACGCTGGCCGGCCAGCCGATCACCGCCCGGCAATACCTGGATGCACAACAGCGGCGGGCGGAGTACACGTCCGACTGGCTGGCCTTCTTCGTCGATTACGACGTATTGCTCACGCCCACCATGCCGGTCACCGCCTTCGAGGTCGGCCGGCTAGCACCGGCGCGGATCGAGGGACGGCCGGTGCCGGACGCCTTCGATGCCTGGTGCGCGCTGTCGGCTCCAGCCAACCTGGCCGGACTGCCGGCCGCCTCGGTGCCGATCGACCCCGGTGCCGGCCGACTGCCGATCGGGCTGCAGGTGATGGCTGCCCGCTGGGCGGAACCGTTGGTGCTGACCGTCGCCGCGGCGGTGGAAACGTACTGCTCGGTCGCTTTTAGCAAGCACTCGGTTCCGCACGGTGACCCAACACATTGAGTACTGCTTCGGTTGCACTGAGTTAGAAGAGTTTCTTCTTTGATTTATTGACAAAACCACGCTATACATACGACAGCTCAATCGCTCGGTATTCGGAAAATGCGGGGGTTTCATGCGTATCCGTCGGCAGCCCAAGGCCGCTTCCGGACCCGTGCCCGCAGCACAGGTCCGGGAAGTGGTGCATGCAGCTCCGGTCGGTGGCTACTCCTTCACCCCGTGCTGCGACCGCACCATGCTGGAACTGCCGCCCTACGACCGGATCGGTCGGCACCCGGACGAGGTGACCTGCGGTCGGCTGAGCGAGATCGACGAGTTGCTGCTGGCTGGCGAGCCGCTGCCGGGTCGCCGGCAGAACACCGAGCAACTGGTCTACGAGATGGCCATGTCGGTACGGTCGATGCGAGGTCCCCGGATCAGCCTGCAGCAGGCGCTGGAATGTGTGCAGGCCGCGGTGCGAGAACTGGCGCCGGGTCGGCACTCGGACGAACACTGGTCGGCCGAGCTGCTTATCCGGATCACCGCCCGGGCCGACGAGCTGGCTCGCTGAACTCTGCGATCTGCCGACTGCCTCGATGTCGGTGAGTACGAGTAGCCTCTAGCCAACTCGAACCCCGGGAGGCAGAGATGGCAACTCGAGACACGCCCTTCGCGCCTGGCACTCCGTGCTGGGTGGATCTGCTCAGTTCGGACACCGACAAGGCCCAACAGTTCTACGCCGACGTGCTGGGCTGGACCGCAGAGGGATCCGGTGCTGAATTCGGCGGATACGTGAACTTCTTCTCCGACGGCCATCGGGTTGCCGGCATGATGCGCAACGATGGTGAATCCGGCACACCGGACGTCTGGAACACCTACCTGAGCACCGACAACATCGAAGCCACCGTGGATCTGGCGGTCAAGGAGGGCGGCAACGTGATCGCGCCACCGATGGTGGTCGGCGACCTGGGCTCGATGGCGATCCTGTCCGACCCGGCCGGCGCAGTGGTGGGGTTATGGCAACCGGGTCAACACACCGGGTTCGGCAAGTACAACGAGCCGGGCTCGGTCGCCTGGGACGAATTGCACAGCAAGGACTTCGACGCCAGCACGAGCTTCTACGCCGAGGTGTTCGGCTGGCGGTTGGAACCGACGTCGGACACCGACGACTTCCGTTACTACACCGGCCAGCTCAACGGCGAACCGGTGGCCGGCATGATGGACTCCAAGCGGTTCCTGCCACCGGAGGTGCCGTCCATGTGGACGGTGTACTTCTCCACCACGGATGTCGACTCGGCCTGCGAGCGGGTGACCGCAGGCGGTGGTCGAGTGATCCGGCCACCGGAGGACACGCCGTTCGGGCGGATCGCCGAGCTGGCTGACCCGACGGGTGCGCTGTTCAAGTTGCACAGCGACATCTCCGACAGCTGAGCCGAATCCGGATAGCCGCCGCCGTGGCGTGTCGGCGGTGGCTATCCGGTGGCTGGACCGGCCTCGCCGGCTATCCGGCCGGCTGGAACGACCCCGTCGGCTATCCGGCGGCTGGACCGGCTATCCGGCCGGGTGGACCGGCCTCGTCGGCTATCCGGCGAAGGCCGCGACCATCGCCTTGGTGAAGGCCGCCAGGTCGTCCGGCTTCCGGCTGGTGACCAAGGTGAAACCCTGTTCCGAACAGGTGAACACCTCGACGTCCTGCCACTGGCCGCCCGCGTTGCGGATGTCGGTCCGCAGGCTCGGCCAGCTGGTCAGCGTCTTGCCGAGCACCAGATCGGCCTCGACCAACGTCCAGGGTCCATGGCAGATCGAGGCGATCGGCTTGCCGGCCTGTGCGACGGCGCGGACGAAATCGACGGCTTCCGGCACGATTCGCAGCTTGTCCGGGTTGGCGACTCCGCCCGGCAGCACCAGCGCGTCATAGTCGTCGGCCGAAGCCTCGGCCACCGTGGCGGACGGGCTGAACCGGTGACCGGGTTCGAGGTCGCCGTTGACGGCCTGCACGGTGTCCTTCTCCGGCGCCAGCAGCACCGGCTCACCGCCGGCCTCCTCGACCGCCTGCCACGGTTTGGTGAGCTCTACCTGCTCGACGCCCTGGTTCGCGACCAGGAATGCGATGCGCTTACCGGTGAGTTCTGCTGCCATCCTGCGCTCCTCGACATTCGGTGCGCTGGTGGTTCAGCAGCCACAGCCCAGCCTATGCCGACCGTGCCGGCCGCTAGCAGGCAGGCCGTCGACCGGTCCGGCTGCCCCACTACCGTCTGATGATGTGGCTGGTACGGACTCCGCACCTCGCCGGGTCGCGAGCTCGTTGCGCCGGCTGTATGCCGACGCGGCGCACCTGGATCTGAGCCAATCCGATCCGGTGGTCTCGGCGCGCAACGCCATCGGGCTGGCCGTGCCGCTGGCGGTCGCTGCCGCACTGGGCCATCAGCTGGCGGGGGTCGCGGCAGCCACCGGTGCGCTGCAGGCGGCCTTCGCCGACCGCCCGGGGCCGTACCGGCTCCGGCTGCTCCGGATGCTGGGCACCGCGGTCGTCGCGGCGCTCACCGCCGGGCTGGCAGCCGCCCTGGGACACAACCTGCCGGCGTCCGTGCTGTTGCTGGCCGTGCTCGGGTTCGGCGCCGGTCTGCTGCTCAGCGCCGGTCCGAGCGCGGCGCAGGTCGGTATCGCGGCCACCGTGTGCGCGCTGGTGCTGGGCCATATTCCACAGTCGCCGAGGGCCGCGTTCTACACCGCGCTGCTGGTGCTCGGCGGCGGCAGCGTGCAGGCGATGCTGGCGATCGCCGCCTGGCCGCTCGGCCGGCACCGGCCGGAGCGGCAGGCGCTGGCCGGGCTGTACCGGCAGTTGGCGGGGCTCGCCGCGCAGCCGATCGACACGCGCAGCAGCCCGCCGCTGGGGCCGGTCATCGCCGACGTGTCAGCGGTGCTGCGCGGCGCGGGGCACGACCACGGCCCGAGCGTGGAGGCCTATCGGGTCTTGCTGGACGAGGCGGTCCGGGCCCGGCGGGACATCCTGGTGTTGTCCGGTTACGCCAGCCGGCTCGCCGAGCCGGCTCCGGCGTCGGCGGCCGCGCTGCGTACCGAACTCGGCCGGACGGCCAGCCTGCTCGAGCTGATCGCACAGACGCTGGAGACCGGCCATCCGTTGGACCGGGACGCGGCCGCCGAGCTGTTGGCCGCCGTCGGCAGTTGCCAGCAGCTGCTGGGGAATTCGCTCACCGAGCTGGCCGCGGTCAGTCGGCTTCGCAGTCTCGCCGGCCAGCTGCGCGCGATGGTGGAGACCGCGCGGACCGGTGCCGGCGAGGGCCGTACCGACGAGGACGCGGACCGGCCACCCGGCGGCGTCCGGCTACGGGATCCGCTCGAGGTGGTGCGGGCGAACCTGAATCCCGGCTCACCCGCGGTGCGGCACGCGGTGCGGCTGGCGGTGCTGGTGCCGGCCACCGATTTCGCCATCCGGGCGGTCGGCGTGCAGCGCGGGTACTGGGTCGCCCTGACCATCCTGGTGGTGCTGCGCCCGGACTTCGCGGCGACCTTCCAGCGCTCGCTGATGCGGGTGCTCGGCACCGTGGTCGGGCTGCTGCTGGCCAGTGCCCTGGTGCACTACCTGCTCGGGGACTCGACGCCGGCGATGATCACGCTGCTCACCGTCGCCTTCTTCGGCATGCGGTTGGCCGGCCCGAGCAACATGGGGCTGTCGTCGATGTTCCTGGCCGCACTGGTGGTGATGCTGCTGTCGCTGGCCGGCCAACCGGCACACAGCACGGTGGTGGTCCGGCTGGTCGACACCGTTATCGGTGGCGCGGTCGCGTTGGTGGCGGTGCTGCTCTGGCCGAGTTGGGAGCGCGGGCAGCTGCCGGACCGGCTGGCCGGGCTGGTGGGTGCGTACCGGAACTACCTGCGCTCGATGGTGGATCCGGAGACTACGGCCGCGGAGCGAGCCGCCGCGCGCAGTGCTGCCCGGCTGGCCCGCAGTGCCGCGGAGGCGTCGCTGGACCGGGCCCGGGTCGAACCGGTCAGCTCACAGGGAGCGGTGGAGCTGGCGGACGCGCTGCTGGCGCACAGCCACCGGCTGGTGCATGCCCTCACCGCACTGGACGCCACTCGCCAAGCCCGCGAGATCTATGCCAAGGTGCCGGAGTTCCGGGTGCTCATCGACGCCGTCTCGGACACCCTGGGCTCGGTGCAGCAGGCGATCACGTTCGGCTGGCGGCAGGTGCGCGACCTGCGGCTGCGTGCGCTGCAGTCCGAGCTGGCTGGCGCGCTGGCCGGCTGGCCGGACGACGTGGTGGCCGCCGTGCTGGAGGCCACCGACCGGCTGGTGAACAGCCTCAACTCCATGGCGGCCGCGCTCGGCAACCAGGAGCGGGAGCCGGCGCGATGAGCCTTGCCGTGATCGGTGCGATCAACGTCGACCTGGCGGTGACGGCGAACCGATTGCCCGGACCGGGTGAGACGGTGCTCGGGAACCGGCTGCGACGCTCCGGTGGTGGCAAGGGGGCCAATGCCGCGGTTGCGGCCGTACGGGCCGGCGCGCCGGTCCGGCTGATCGGCGCGGTGGGTGCGGATCCGGACGGCGCGGGCCAGCTCGCCGAGTTATCGGCCGCCGGGGTGGACGTCACGGAGGTGCTCACGCTGCCGGACGCCGGTACCGGCGCGGCGCTGATCGTCACCGACCCGGCGGGGGAGAACCAGATCACCGTGGCGGTCGGCGCGAACGGGCGGTTGCCGGCCGAGCACGTGCGGAACTGCCTGGACCGGCGACCGCCGCGGCTGGTGCTGGTCAGCAGTGAGGTGGCGTGGCCGGCCGTGATCGCGGCGGTGCGCTGGGCGAGCGAGGTCGGCTTGCCCTGCCTGGTCAACCCGGCGCCGGTTCGGCCGGAGTCGGTGGAGTTGTTCGAGCCAGGCCTACTCGACCGTGGCCCGATCCTGACGCCGAACGAGGGCGAGCTTGCCGCCCTGGTCGACTTGCTCCCCGGTTCGCCGACCGGCGACACCGAACGGCTCGCGGGCTGGCTCGCCGCCCGTGCCGGTGCCGCGGTGCTGGTCACCCGAGGCGCTGCCGGCGTGCTGCTGGTCGAACCGGATGGCGACGACGGGTTGGCCATCCCGGCACCGCCGGTGACCATGCTCGACAGCACCGGCGCGGGCGATGTGTTCAACGGCGTGTTGGCGGCGCGGCTGCTCACCGACGCTCCGCTGGCAGTGGCCGCCCGGGCCGCGGTCGAGGCGGCCGCCAGGTCGGTCACCACGCTCGGTGCCAGGTGAACGCACGGGTGGTACGTCGCTGCCAGGTAGTCCGAAATGGCCATGCCGCGTGGGTAGGTGTGGTGGCCCCAGTCGCCGCACTGTCGCCGAAGTCGGTTCCTCGCTAGCGTAAGGACCGGGCCGAGCAGCCGGCCCGGTTCCTGGCGGCCGGGCAGCCCGGCGTGCCACCTACCCTTCAATAAGGAGCAGCACTATGACGGAATCCGAAGGAACCGCCGACGGCGGCGCTGACGGCGTGGCCGGTGTGCACGATGGTGGTGCCGATGGCGGCGCTGGTGGCAGTGGTGCCGAGGGCCTGGCGGACGGCGGCGCCGAGGGTGGGGTAGCCGGCGCGCACGACGGTGGTGCCGACGGCGGCGCGGACGGAGGTGCCGATGACGGTGGCGCCGATGGTGGTGCCGGCGACGGTGGCGCCGATGGCGGTGCCGGTGACAGTGGCGCCGAGGGGCTGGCCGACGGCGGTGCCGGCGGGACCGCCGGGCAGCACGACGGCGGCGCGGATGGCGGCGCCTGATCACTGATCAGCCGAGCGGCGGCGCCGACCCGGTCGGCGCCGCCGCGACGATGCCCTGGTCCGCGCTGGCGCGCTGCATCGGCATCCCGCCGCAGCGATTCGCGGCCGAGTACTGGTCCCGGCAGCTGCTGCTCACCCCCGCCACCGAGAGCGGCGCCGACTACACCGACCTGCTGGATGCCGCCGCCATCGATGAGTTGCTGTCGCGACGCGGGTTGCGCACACCCTTCGTGCGAATGGCCAAGCAGGGCAAGGTGATTCCGGCCCGCGCGTTCACCCGTTCCGGTGGCCAGGGAGCCGGCGTGGCCGACCAGGTGGCCGATGACAAGGTGCTCGGGCTGGTCGCCGACGGAGCGACCCTGGTGCTGCAGGCGTTGCACCGCAACTGGCCGCCGCTGGTGCGGTTCGGCGGCACGCTGACCACCGAGCTCGGTCATCCGGTGCAGATCAACTGCTACCTCACCCCGCCGCAGAACCAAGGCTTCGCGGCGCACTACGACACCCATGACGTGTTCGTGCTGCAGGTCGCCGGCCGCAAGCGCTGGGTGGTCCACCGACCGGTGCTGACCGACCCGCTGCCGGGGCAGGACTGGGAGCAGCACCGCGCGGCGGTCGCGGATCGGACGGCCGAGCCGCCGTTGCTGGATCGGGTTCTGCAGCCGGGTGATTCGCTCTACCTGCCGCGCGGGTTCATCCACTCGGCGATGGCCCAGGGCGAGACCTCGATCCACCTCACCGTCGGGGTGCATCCGATCACCCGGTACAGCCTGCTCAGCCATCTGCTGGCCGAGGCGGCCGACTCGGCCAGCCTGCGCGCCTCGTTGCCGATGGGCCGCGACCTAGCGAGCGAAACCGAGTTGGCCGAGCAGCTGTCGCAGACCCTGCGGGCGTTCGCCGAGTACGCCGATGCCGGCCTGCTGCCACAACTAACGGCCCGGCTCGCCGACGAACTGGCGGACAGCACCCGGCCGGCGCCGATCGAGCCGTTGGCGCAGCTTGCCGCGTTGGCCGCGCTGAGCCCGCAGGACACCTTTCGGCTGCGTCCCGGTCTGCGGCCCCGGCTGCGACGATCGTCGGACGCGATGCTGCTTCGAGTGGTGGACGACACGATCAGCCTGCCGTTGGCGGCCGATGCCGCGCTCAAGCTGGTGCTCTCCGGTGAACCGGTATGCGCCGGTACGCTGCCCGGGCTGGACGGCAAGGCCTCGCTGCAACTGGTCCGCCGGCTGCTCGGCGCGGCCGTCCTGGTGCCGTACCGCGATGCTTGACCGGGCTCATCGGTGCGGCCTGGCAGCAGCCGCCCGTGGCGATGAGATGTTGGGAACCGCCTTTCCCGCCAACCGGATCCTGCTGGTCGAGCAACCCGGCGGCTGGGGTTCCGGCGGACTGACCGGTTCCCGATTCGATCCGGCGGTTGCCGAGCGGCTGATCGGCCGGCTGGGCCGACAGGGCATTCGGGTGCTGGCTATTCGCCGCCCCGGCCGGCAGCCGGCGCCGGCCCGTCGGGCGTGGGGTTTCGCCGACTGCCGGCCCGACCGGCAGGGCATGGTGTGGGGCAGTTATTCGGCACCCGCCGAGCTGCTCGACCTGGATCCGGCGATGTTGGCCGAACAGGCCCGGGACACCAGCCCGGTGTACGCGGTGTGCGCGCACGGCACCCGAGACATGTGCTGTGCCATCGAGGGACGGCCGGTGGCCACCGCGTTGGCCCGCGAACGTCCCGGCCGGGTCTGGGAGTGCAGCCACCTCGGCGGTGACCGGTTCGCCGCCAACGTGCTGGTGCTGCCCACCGGCCAGCTGTACGGCCGGATCACCGACTCGGCTGAGCTGGTGGCCGCGACCGAGGCGGGACGCACGGTGCCGGATCGGTTACGCGGCCAGGTCGGCCTGCCTGCGGCCGCGCAGGCCGCGGTGGTGCATGCCCAGCGGCAACTGGCGCTGCCGCTGGTCGGAGCGATCCGGCCGCTCGAGGTGCGGGGCTCGCCGCCGGAGGTCCAGCTGGTCCGGTTGCAGCTGCCGAACGGTCGCTGCACGGTCGGGGTCCAGCGGGTCACCGGCGCGCCGGCGATCCTCACCTGCCGGGACGTCAAGGCCAAGGTGCCGCTCAGCTACCGTCCGCTGTGGCTGCGCTCGGACTGACGCGGCAGCCGGACGGCCGAACCCGGCCGGGATTCAGCCCAGCCGTTCGAGCAACCGATCCAGGAACTCGACCTGGCCGAGCACCAGTCGCTGCCGGGCGTCGGCCTCGGCCACCCAGGCGACCTCGGCAAGTTCGGGGAACAGCTGGGTACGGCCTGACCGGGGCGGCCACTCCAGCTCGAAGGTGCCCGGCACCACCGCGGCCAGGTCGATCTCGCCGGCACCGGCGAAGACCCGCACCACCTTGCCGTTGCGCTGGGCGATGGTGCCGAGGTCGACCAGTTCCACCGCCGGCACCGCAACTCCGAGCTCCTCGGCGAACTCGCGTCGGGCCGCTGCCAGCGGTTCCTCGTCGGAGAGGGATTCCCCTTTGGGAATGGACCAGTTCCGGTCCCGGCGACGTTCCCAGAACGGGCCGCCCATCCGCCCGATGAGCACTTCCAGCGACGGCTGGTTGCGGAACAGCAGGATTCCCGCACTCTGCTTGGCCGCCACGGTGATCCAGTATGCCCGCTGCCCGCGGCCGTACGCCTGCCGAGGAGATGCCAGTCGACGGTATGCCAAGCTGGATCGCGATGACCATCCTGGAGGCCGCCGCGCTCGTGTTGGCCGGCGTGACCGCCGGCCTGGTCGGCGGGATCGCCGGCCTCGCCTCGATCATCAGCTATCCGGCGCTGCTGGCCACCGGGTTGTCACCGGTCAGCGCGAACGTGACCAACACCGCTGCCCTGGTGTTCAGCGGCGCCGGGGCGGCCCTCGGCAGCCAACCCGAGCTGCGCGGGCAGCGACGGCGGGTCCGGGTGCTCGGGGTGGCTGGCCTGTGCGGCGGGCTGCTCGGCGCCGTCCTGCTGCTGCTCACTCCGTCGGACACCTTCGCCAAGCTGGTGCCGTGGCTGATCGGAGCGTCCTCGCTGGCCATCCTGCTGCCGCGGCCGAGAGCCGATCCGGACGCCCCGGCCCGGGACCGGCGCTGGGTGGTCGGCTCTGTGTTCGCGATCGCGGTGTACGGCGGCTACTTCGGCGCCGCGGCCGGTGTGATGCTGCTGGCGCTGCTGCTCGCGACCACCGCCGAAACCCTGCCGCAGAGCAACGCGATGAAGAACCTGGTGCTGTTCGGGGCGAATCTGGTCGCGGCGGTGATCTTCTCGATCGGCGGCTCGGTGCACTGGCTGGCCGCGGTGCCACTGGCCGGCGGGTTCTTCCTTGGTGGCGCGCTGGCCCCGCGAGCGGTCCGCCGGATGCCGGCTCGACCGCTTCGGCTGCTGATCGCGGTGGCCGGCGCGCTGATCGCGGTCAAACTCGGACTGCAGGCATATTGAGCTCGTCCTCCACGTGCCGGGGCCGTGCGGCGTACCAGCCGGAGGCGAAGGCCAGCACGCTGGCCACCAGCAGCAGGATCAGCGGCCAGGTCCAGTCCTCGCCGGTCACGTCCAGCAGCAGGCCGACCAGCAGCGGCCCGGTGCCGGCGATCAGGTAGCCGATGCCCTGGGTGAACGCCGAGAGTGCCGCCGTGACCGGCACCTGCACCGAGCGCAACCCGATCATGGTCAGGGTCAGCGGGAAGATGCCGCTGCCGATCCCGCCGAGCAGCATCCATAGCCAGGCACCGCCGACTGGGGCGAACAGCATGCCGAGGTAGCTCACCGCGCTGCAACTGGTCAGGAATGCGACCAGGCCGCGCTGGCCGCGTACCGCGATGGCTGGAATGACCATCGAGATCGGAATGGACAGCGCCGCGAAGAACGCCACCAGCAACCCGGCCTCGGCCGCGGATACCTGGTTGTGCCGGAAGAAGTTGGCGAACCAGCCGAAGGTGACGTAGGCCTGGAAGGACTGGGTGCCGAACATCAACGCCAGTGCCCAGCCCAGCCGGGTGCGGGCGATCCGGCCGACCGGCAGTCGGTCCGGCCTGTCCTCGTCGGTCGGGTCGTCCGAACGCAGCGTGGGTAGCCAGGGCAGCACCGCGATCGCGGTGAGGATGGCCCAGCAACCGATGCCGAATCGCCAGCCGCCCGCCGCGTCGGCCACCGGCACGGTGAGCCCGGCGGCCGAGGTGGTGCCGATCGCCAGGCAGGTGGTGTACACCGCGGTCAGCGTGCCGATCCGGTCCGGGAAATGCCGCTTGACCAGGGTCGGCATCAGCACGTTGGCGATGGCACCACCGGCCAGCGCCAACAGCGACAGCGCCGCGAACAGCCAGATGTCGGTGGCCACCGCGCGCAGTCCGAGGCCGACCGTCGCGGCGGTCAGGGCGATCGCCACCAGCCGGTGATCGCCCAGCCGGTGGGCTAGCGCCGGAGCCAGAAAACCCATGCTGGCAAAGGCGATCACCGGCAGTGTGGTAAGCACCCCGGCCACTCCGCTGGAGGCGTGCAGGCCGTGCCGCAGGTCGTCCAGCTCCGCTCCGACGCTGGTCACCGCGACCCGCATGGTCAACCCGGTGAGCACCAGGGCGACCAGCACCAGCCAGGTAGTCCGCCGGCTGACCAGCGTCGGGCTACTCACCGGCCGTGGCTCACCACGCGGCCACCTCGGCCGCTGCCGTGGCCAGCGCCTCGTGCGCGGCGAAGTCGTCCGAACGCGGCAAGGTCAGGAAGGCGGTGGTGAAGCCGAGTTCGTGCAGCCCGCGCAGCTGATCGAGGGTCGCCGGCAACTCCTTGGCATCGAAGCCCAGCATGGTGGTCTTCTCGATCTCGGCATAATCGCGGCCCAGCCGATCACAGTGTTCCCGCAGCACGTCCAGCTTGTGGCCGGCCTCTGGTCCGGCGAAGATGTTGCAGGCATCGGCGTACTGGGCCACCAGCCGCAGTGTCTTCCGCTCGCCGGTGCCGCCGATCAGGATCGGCGGATGTGGCTGCTGCACCGCCGGCGGCGAGTTCAGCGTCGAACCGAGCCGGTAGTGGTGGCCCTCGAACGGCCCGTCGTCCGAGCTCCACATCTGCTTGGCGATCCGCAGCACCTCCTCGAGCCGTTCGAAGCGCTCGGCGGTCGGCGGGAACGGCAGGTCGAGGCCAACCGCCTCCTGCTCGTTCCAGGCCGCGCCGATACCGAGGAAGGCCCGGCCGCCGGAGAGCACGTCGAGCGTGCTGACCGCCTTGATCAACAAGCCCGGTGGCCGATAGACCGCCGCGGTCACCATGGCGCCGAGCCGGAGCCGGGAGGTGACAGCGGCAACGAACCCCAGCGTGGTGTAGGCCTCCAGCATCGGATCGTCATGTGGGCCGACCATCGAGATCTGGAACAGGTGGTCCATCACGGTGAGCGTGTCCAACCCGGCCTGCTCGGCCGACTCGGCGATCCGGGCCAGCGTGCCGCCGATCGCCGCCGGGCCACCGGGGTAGTCGAAGTCGGTGACGTGCAGGGCGAGTTTCATGGCGGTCTCCTCCTCGGCATGGTTTCAGGGTCAATTGTCCCATCGCACGAAAGCGGCACCTCCCGGCCGTTGACTATCGAACGCCATTAGCCCATGCTGTCCAGCATGTCCGCTTATGGCTATTCGGCAGCTTCTCGGAAGGTTTTCGCGGCGATCGGCCTGGTTGCCGCCGCCGCTCTGCTCGGCGGCATGACTGCCGGCAGCGCCAGCGCGGCCAGCCCCGCAACCCACAGCCACCTGCACGGCGTAATGCCAACCGTCCAGAAAGCGCAGGCGGCGCGGGCCGGGCATCCGAACTCGGTAGGACCCGACATCCTGCAGTACGGCGGCGGTCCGGACGGCGTCGTCAGCGGAAAGTCCAAGGTGTACCTCATCTTCTGGGGTACCCAGTGGGGCACTTCCAGCACCGACAGCAGCGGCAACCTGAAGTTCAGCAACGACACGCTGGGCGCGGCCGGCCGGGTGCAGCAGATGATCAAGGGCCTGGGCACCGGCGGCGAGCAGTGGTCCGGCACCATGACCCAGTACTGCGACGGAGTTGCCTACGGCGCCACCAGCTGCCCGTCCGGCGTCGTCCCACACGTCAAGTACCCGACCGGCGGCGGCACCCTGGCCGGGGTCTGGTACGACAACGCCGCCGCCGCGCCGTCGGCGGCCAGCGAGCCGCAGATCGGTTCGGAGGCGGTCAAGGCTGCCGCGCACTTCGGCAACACCACCGCGGCCGCCAACCGGTACGTGCAGTACGTGGTCTTCTCGCCGAAGGGCACCAACCCGGACAACTACAAGACCAATGGCTTCTGCGCCTGGCACGACGTGAACAGTGACCTGGGCGTCTCCTCCAGCTACGGTCTCATCGCGCTGACCAACCTGCCGTACCTGTCCGACGTCGGTGCCAGCTGCGGTGCCGGCTTCGTCAACCCCGGCAACAACCTGGACGGTTACACCATCGTCGAAGGCCATGAATACGCCGAGACGCTCACCGATTGGGATCCGGTCTACGGCTGGACGAACTGGTCCAACGGCTACCAGGAGAACGCCGACGAGTGCGCCTGGATCAGCAGCGGCCAGGGCAAGGCGGCCAACGTGACCATGGGCAACGGCAGCTACCCGATGCAGAGCACCTGGAGCAACGACACCGATCGCTGCGACATCACGCACGTCACCGTCACCTGAGCCGGCCCGATCAGCTCGCCGGATTAGCTCGGTGCCGGAGCTAACTCGGTGCCACCGGGTCGACGGTCAGCCGGCAGCCGCGCAGCGCCAGCTTCAGCACGATCCGGTCGGTGCGATTGGGTGGGATCACCTGCACCGAATCCGAGACCGAGGCGTTGCAGGAGGAGTCGTCCACCAGGCTGGCCGACACGCTGGTGCCCGGCGCGATCCGCACGGTCCGCACCGGCTGGCCGGACCGGACGGCCGGCTGGCCGAGCGGCCTGCCGCCCAGCAACAGCTGCACCCCGGGGTAGCCCGTCAGCGAGCACGGCGTGCTGGTGGTGTTGGTGAACTGCAGGAAGGCGAACTGGTGCCCGGCCGCCCCGGAGCCACGCAGCGCCCGGATGGTCAGCGCCGAGGTCGGACAGCCTCCGGCCTCGACGGACGGCGTCGGCTTGCTGCTCGGCCGAGCTGGCGTGATGGTGGTCGGCGGTGGCGGCGAGAACGGGATCGGGTTGCTGATGCTGCTGACCGGCGCGCTGGTGGCCACCGAGGTCGTGCCCGTCGGGGTGGCGCTCGTCGAGGTGGTCGGCGTGCTGACCGGCGTGCCCGAGCCGGCCTGCGACTTCTGGGCGCAGCCGGCCAGCACCAGCACGGCGACAGCGGACACCGCCAGCCTGGTCAGCATGATCCGATTACCTCGCTTGTTGAGCAGAGCTGGTTGGCACCGACTAGTTGATGCGCAGGTCGGTGCCGTGCGGCAGCTGGGGCTGCCTGGTCGCCGGGGTCGAGGATATCGCCGCCCACAGCCGGTTCCAGGCATCGACGTTGCCGATGCTGCCGCACGATCCGGCCTGCGCGCAGGCGGTGTATTCGGTGAGCGGGCCGCCGAAGTTGATCCGCGGCCGGCCGGCGTTGGTGCCGGTCAGCGAGATGTACTTCCATTGCAAGGGCATCGCGTAGTTGTAGATCTGCGGCAGGCTGATCGTCCGGCTCGGTGCGGCGCCGCCGGACAGCCACTGCAGGTCGGACATCCGCCAGCCGTTGTTGCAGATCGCGCCGGCCCTGGACGTGGAGCAGCCGTCGGCCGAGCCGTTGAAGACGAATCGGGCACTGGTCGCCGAGAGGTAGCCGGACAACCATGATCGGGTGGCGCTGACCGAGCCGGAGAAGCCGGGCTCCATGTCATTGGCGCCGGCCACGGTGATGCTCGGATGCCGGGCCGCGGCATAGCCCGCGATCGGACTGACGATGGTACGGGCCCAGGTCACCCCGGCCGATGCGCTGACGTCCACGTCGTTGTTGGTGCCGACGGCCAGGATCAGCGGCGCGTACGGCTGCTGCCGGGTGGCATAGCCGTCCAGGTAGGCCTTCATCGCGCTGACCACCGCGAAGTAGGTGACGTAGCGCGCGGTGGCCGACAGCAGCACGCCCTGATCGGCCTCGTCCTGGCCGCCGATCTGCAGCAGGATCAGGTAGCTGTGCCCGGACGGGTTGTGCGCGGCGTCGTTGGCTCCCATGCTGCGCATCAGCGCGGCGTCGGTAGTCAGGTTGCCGGTGATGTTGCGGATGTAGTGGCTGGTGGACACCGGCGCCGGCGTGACCTGCGGCGGAATGTTGGTCGGCAGCCCGGCCACCGAGGAGCCGGAGCCGACGCCGAGGGAGTTTACGGCGCGCAGCGTGAAGGTGTAGTGCACGCCATTGGTCAGCCCGCTGGCGACCACGCTGGTCACCGCCCCGGGCACCGGCGCGGAGCGGTTGCCCGGGTTCACCGTGATGTAGTAGCCGGTGATCGGCGCGTTGTCCGAACGCGGCGCGGTCCAGCTCAGCGTCACCTGCTTGCTGCCGGGCCATGCCGACAGCTGGACCGGCGCGGCCGGCGCGGCCTCGCCGGAGGTGAGGATGCGCGCGCAGCCGAGTGCCAGGTCGCTGCCCGGGCCGACGTTCTCGGCGCTCACGCAGACCACGTGCTCACCGGCGTCCAGCGTGATCGCGCCGGAGTAGGCGTGCGTGCCGCCGTAGAGCGGGAACCTGCCCAGCGTGCCGGCGTAGGCCACATTGGCGCTGAGCGTGGTCTTCGCCACCCCGTCCACGGTGACGTGCACCGTGACGGCACCCAGCGTGTCGGGATCGATGGCCCAGCCGGCCAGCTGGATGGTGTTGGTGGTGCCGGCCCGGATGATGCCGGTCGAGGCGCCGACCGGAATGACCGCGCGGACCACTGAGACGCAGCCGAACTTGGTGTTGACGGTGCCGGCGGCGAGGTTCAACCCGTACGCGCAGAGCACGTGGTTGCCCGGGCTGAGCGGGGTGAACACGCTGAAGCCGTGGTTGCTGCCGTTGTACGGATAGTGGCTGACCAGGTCCGGCCGAGCGGCGTTGGCCACCCCGCTGGACAGGTATTTCCCGTCGGCGTAGATCCGGACGGTGACCGGGCCGGTCGAGTCCGGGTCCAGCACCCAGCCGGTCAGGGTGACCCCGCCGGGGTATTGCAGCGCGGCCTCGACCAGGCCGACCGGGTTGTTCCGCACGCCCACCCGGACGCAGTCGAACCTGGTGTTGGCGCCGGGGCCGGTGTTCAGCGCGTACACGCAGATCAGGTGACTGCCGGTGCGGATCGGCAGCGTCAGTTGGTAGCCATGGTTCGGCCCGGCGGTCGGGTAGCGGCTGGCCAGGTCCGGCCGGGCGATCGAGGCGATCGCACCCGCGGCGAACTTGTTGTCCACATAGACGTGCACCGAGATCGACGCGGTGGTGTTGAGGTCGATGGCGTAGCCCTTGAGCAGGATGCCGCCGGGCACCTGAACGGCGGATTCGACCGCGCCGACCGGGTTGTTGCGCACGGTGATGCTCTGGCAGCCGAGTTGGCTGGACGCGCCGGCGCCGTAGTTGCTGGCGTAGGTGCACACGGTGTGGTTGCCCTCGGCCATCGGCAGGGTGAACGAGTAGCCGTGGTTGGGGCCGGCCGCCGGGTACTTGGCGCCGATGTCGGGGCGAGCCAGGTTGGCCAGGCTGTCGGCGGCGTGCACGTTGTCGATGTAGACCCGGACCAGCACCGGCCCGGTGCCGGTCTCAGAGCCGGTGTTGAGGTCGATCGCCCAGCCGTTGACCCGGATCCCGGCCGGCAACTGCCCGACCGAGTCGAGCACACCGAACGGGTTGTTGTGCACCAGCACGGTCTGGCAGCCGAGCAGCGTGTTGGTGCCGGCGCCGTAGTTGATGGCGTACAGGCAGACGTTGTGGCTGCCCTCGGCCACCGGGACCGGGATCGAGAAGTTGTCGCTGGCGTCGGTGAACGCGCCGCCGGCGTAGCTGCCGTCCCGGTAGGCGCGCACCAGCACCGCCGCGGTGGTGTTCGGGTCGGTCGCGGTGCCGGTGATGGTGGCGGTGTTGTCCACCACGGTCGCGGGTTTCACCGTGCCGGACGGATTGTTGTGCACGGTGATCGACAGGCAGCCCACCTGGGCATCGCTGCCGGCCAGCAGGTTGGTGACCAGCGCACACAGCTGGTGGGCACCGTCAGGCAGCGCCACCTCGGTGAGGAAGCCGTGGTTGGGGCCGAAGGCCGGGTAGGCGGTGCCGACATCCGGCCGGGGCCGACTGGCCACCGTGGCGATCCGATAGCTGCCGTTGTCCCAGAACTCCACTCGCACCGGTGAGGTGGGCTTGTCCGGGTCGGCGGCCCAGCCGTACAGGTCGACGCTGCCGTTGTCGGCGAGGGTGACCGAGTCCAGCGAACCCAGCGGGTTCGCCGCGTGCGCAGCGGGCGCGAAGGTGACGGGCAGCAGCATCGCCAGCAGCAGCGTGAGCACCGCCAGGCCCGCGGTCCGGCCACGACCGGCCAACGGCCGACGAGGACGCCGACGGGAAGGGGTCACGGTGGGAGGGTGCGGCCTCGCGGGGGTGTGCATGTCCTCGTCCTGGTCCATCCGGTATCGGTGCGCGCCGGCGCGTAACTGGTTTCGCGGCAGCCAATCCGACCTCACAGGTCACATTGGCCTCATCTGTCACGGAGGACAGTAACGTTCGGTATCCGGTTGGCAGCAATCCGCGAGCAAATCGTTACCTTCACGCTCGTGTCGCTGTCCGATATGACTGGACGTGCCTGCTACCGGTCACCGTGCGTCACGGCACCTATCGTCCGGCCGGTCGGATGGGTAAGTGATTCGGCTCAACTCAGCCGGATACCGTCTTGCATGCGCTGTGCCGGCCGGGACCGGCAGAGAGCATGCGCGAGAGGGGCAGGCCCGGCGAGTGGGGGCAGGCCCGGGCGAGTGGGGGCAGGCCCGGCGACGAAGTGCCGAGCGGATCAGTCGGTCGGTACGTCCAACTGCCGGTCGGCGAACCGTTCCCGCAGCGTCCGCTTGGAGAACTTGCCGACGCTGGTCTTGGGAATCTCGTCCAGGAACTCGACGTCGTCCGGCAGACCCCAGCGCTCAACCCGGTCGGCCAGGTAGTCCAGCAGTTCCTGCTTGGTCAGCTGCTGGCCCTCGCGCAACACCACACAGGCGAACGGGCGCTCCATCCAGCGTGGGTGCGGCAACGCGATCACCGCCGCCTCGGCCACCGCCGGATGCGCCATGATCTGGTTCTCCAGCTCCACCGAGGAGATCCACTCGCCACCGGACTTGATCAGATCCTTGGTGCGGTCCACCAGGCGCAGGTAGCCGAGTTCGGAGATGGCGGCCACGTCGCCGGTGCGCAGCCAGCCGTCCTCGGAGAACTGCGAGCCGGGCTCGTCGGTGCGGTAGTACTGCCGGGCGATCCACGGCCCGCGCACCTCCAACTCGCCGACCGCCCGGTCGTCCCACGGCAGTTCGGCTCGGGTGTCCGGATCGACGATGCGCAGCTCCACGCCGGCCGGCGGGATGCCCGCGGTGGCCCTGATGTCGGCCTTGGCCTCGTCGCTGGCCTCGGCATACTCCGAGCGCAGCGAGCAGACCGTGCCCAGCGGCGACAGCTCGGTCATGCCCCAGGCCTGGGTGATCGGCAGCCCGATCGCGTCCCGCCATCCTTCGGACAGCACCTTCGGTACGGCCGAGCCGCCGCAGATGATCCGGCGCAGCCTGGACAGGTCCCGGCCGGCGAGCAGCGGCAGCATGCCCATCCAGATGGTCGGCACGCCGGCGGTCAGCGTGACCCGCTCGGACTCCAGCAGATCCAGCAGCTGGTTCGGCGCCATCCCGCGACCCGGCAGCACCATGCCGGCACCGGCCATCACGCAGGCGTACGGCAGGCCCCAGGCCATCGCGTGGAACATCGGCACCACCGGCAGCACGGTGTCGGTCTCGCCGAGGGAGAAGGTGGCCGGCACCTGAGTGGCCAACGAGTGCAGATAGCTCGACCGGTGCGAGTACAGCACGCCCTTGGGATGGCCGGTGGTGCCGGTCGTGTAGCAGATCGCGGCGGCGGTGTGCTCGTCGCTGACCTTGCCGCTGAAGTCGTACTCCGCCCCGACCACCTCGTCCCAGGCCACCAGCCGGGAGTCGTCGGGAAACTCGTGCCGGGCGCCGTCGTCGAACACCACGACGTGGCGCACCGTGTTGAGCTTGGGCAGGTACTGGGCGAGCAGCGGCAGCAGCGACCGGTCGACGAAGACCACCTCGTCCTCGGCATGCTCGGCGGTGTAGATCAGCTGATCGGGGAAAAGCCGGATGTTCATCGTGTGCAGCACCCGGCCCGAGCACGGCACGCCGAAGTAGAGGGCGACGTGGTTGGCGGTGTTCCAGCCGAACGAGCCGACCCGGCCGTCCGGGCTGACGCCCAGGGTCTCCAGCACGCCGGCCACCTGCCGCGACCGGGTCGCCAGATCGGACACGGTGATCCGCTCCTGGTCCTCGACCCGCTGGGTGACCAGCGGCTTGGCGCCGAACATGCGCTCGCCGTGCCGGAGGATCGCTTCGATGGTCAGCGGAAAGTCCTGCATCAAGCCCTGCATTGGCCGATCTTGCTGCACCGGCTGTGATTCGGCAACCGTCGCCGGCGCGCTCGGCCACGGTCCACCTGGCAGCCCCACTCGGTCGTCTTCTACGCTCAGCGACGGGCCGACACGCCAGCGCGAGCGCCGGCGGCCAGGCCAGCTCTCGGCAGTGCGACATGATTGAATGGCAGGACCGAATGACAACGGTGCAATTTGGATAGCCCACCGGGCATGCCGGAACGCCCGGGCACGCCGGATAGCACAGCCGATGGAGAGCGCATGGATTCCGCCCCCGCCGCCGTACCGTCCGAGAATGCCGGGGAGGCCGGTACCGAGGTCGGCGCGCTAGGCCGGCGTGACCGTGAGATCCTGGCCTTCGAGCGACAGTGGTGGAAGTACGCCGGCGCCAAGGAACAGGCGATCCGCGAGTTGTTCGACATGTCCGCCACCCGCTACTACCAGGTGCTGAACGCCCTCATCGACACGCCCGAGGCGCTGGCCGCCGACCCGATGCTGGTCAAGCGGTTGCGCCGGCTGCGGGCCAGCCGACAGCGGCAACGGTCAGCCCGCCGTCTCGGCATCGAGGTGTAGTGCCTACCCTGTACGTCCGTGGCACACACTGCACCCCCCACCCCCATTCGCCGTCGGCTTGAACTGCTCTTCGGCGTCGTCCTGCTGCTGGTAGGAGTCTCGGTCGCCGCCATCGCGGTGGTCGCGTTGAACGATCCGCAGGGCCAGCAGGCCGGTGCGTCGGAGACCTTCCGGGCCGTCGGTTCGTCCAGTGCGCCGGTCGCTCGGTCCAGCACCGCTTCCGGTAACGCGTCGTCCGGTACCGCCTCGTCCGGTAAGGCCTCGGCCACCGACGGCGCGAGTTCGGCCGGCGGTCTCAGTGGCTCGACCAGCGAGGCCGGCAAGCTGCCGCTGATCGTGCTGAACAACACCAGCGCCACTCCGGGCAGCGTGGCCGCTGACCGGTTCCGGCAGGCCGGCTGGACGGTCACCGACGTCAGTACCTTCACCGGCGACATCCTGTCCACGGCCGCCTACTACGACCCGAATGTCGCCGGGGCCAGCTCGGCGGCTACCGAGTTGCAGCAAGAATTCCCCGCGATTCACAGGGTAAAGCCGAAATTCGAAGGGCTGCCTGAGGGGCCCGTCGTGGTGGTGCTGACCAGCGACTACAGTTAGACCCGCATCGACAATTGAATATCTCATCCAGAGGGGCAGAGGGACCGGCCCGATGAAGCCCCGGCAACCACCGCGATAACTCCGACGCGGCGCTCACCCAGTTAGGCGACAGCCTGGCTCGGTATCGCCCCGCCGCGTCAACACCAGTGCGAGCACTGGTGGGTTTCGTAAGGAAGGTGCCAACTCCGGCCCAGCCGATCGGCTGGGAAAGATGAGGAGAAAGGGCCTCGACTTCCATGACCACAACCCTGCGCACCCCGGCCGAGTCGGTCTCCCCGGCCACGGTCAATCCCGCCTCGATCAATCCCGCCATGATCAATCCCGCCTCGGGGTTGGTCTGCCGCAACTGCGGCGCCCGCTATCCGCTCGCCGCGCAGCACGCCTGCTTCGAATGCTTCGGTCCACTGGAGATCGGCTATGCCGAAGACCGGCTGGCGCTGGTCTCGCGGGCGAGCATCGAAGCCGGCCCGCAGTCGATCTGGCGGTACGCCGGCCTGCTGCCGGCCGGTCAGACAGCCGCCACCCGGGTGGACTCCGGCACCGGCATGACCCCGCTGATCCGGGCGGACCGGCTCGCCGCCGAACTCGGCTTCACCGCGCCGCTGTGGGTCAAGGACGACTCGGCGAACCCGACCCACTCGTTCAAGGACCGGGTGGTCTCGGTCGCCATCACAGCTGCCCGGGAGCTCGGCTTCACCCGGATCGCCTGCGCCTCGACCGGAAATCTGGCCAACTCGGTCGCGGCGCACGCCGCCCGGATCGGCATGGACTCGATCGTCTTCGTGCCCGCCGACCTGGAACTGGCCAAGATCACCCAGACGGCCGTCTACGGCGGCACCCTGGTGGCGATCGACGGCAGCTACGACGACGTCAACCGGTTGTGCAGCGAGCTTGCCGAGACCGATGAGTTCGCCGAGACCGCATTCGTCAACGTCAACGTTCGGCCTTACTACGCCGAAGGATCCAAGACTTTAGGGTACGAGGTCGCCGAGCAGCTCGGCTGGCGACTGCCCGAGCAGGTGGTGGCACCGATGGCGTCCGGCTCGCTGCTGACCAAGGTGGCCAAGGCGTTCGGCGAGCTGCGCCGGATCGGGCTGGTCGAGCCACGGGACTGCCGGCTGTTCGGTGCGCAGTCGGCCGGCTGCGCACCGATCGCGACCGCCTTCGAGCAGGGTGCCGACACCGTGCTGCCGGTGCGGCCCACCGGCATCGCAAAGTCGCTGAACATCGGCAATCCGGCCGACGGCCCGTACGCGCTCGATGCCGTCCGCTGGACCGGCGGGGCAATGGCCCAGGTCGACGACGAGGAGATCCGCGATGGCATCCAGCTGCTCGCCCGTACCACCGGCGTGTTCGCCGAGACCGCCGGCGGGGTGACCACGGCGGTGCTGCGGAAACTGCTCGCCAGCGGCCAGCTCGACCCCGGCCGGGAGACCGTCCTCTACAACACCGGGGACGGTCTGAAGACGCTGGACGCGGTGGCCGATCGGGTGGCTCCGACGGCGGTGATCCGGCCATCGTTGGCCGGAATGCGAGGTGCGGGCCTACTCTGAGAGCGATTTCAGGTGTAGTTGATCCTGTTTTGCCCTAAATACCCGTCGAAAAGAATGGCCGGAACTTCTGGCGTCAGCCGATACCTGCCGTGTATTTTCCGGCATGGTCGAAAGTACCGAGCGTTTCGTGCAACACGAAGGACCACGATGGCTGCGATAGCCAGCGTGCACTGAAGTTCGAACGGGACGAGGAACGAAGACCCCGGTCACCACGCGGTGTGGTGATTTCGGTCGGCCCAGAACAGGGAGTGCATGTGGCACAGGGCACCGTGAAGTGGTTCAACAACGAAAAGGGCTACGGCTTCATCGCCGTAGATGGCGGCCAGGACGTGTTCGTCCACTACAGCGCCATCCAGAGTGACGGCTACCGTTCGCTGGACGAGGGCCAGCGGGTGGAGTTCGAAGTGGCTCAGGGGCCGAAGGGCCCGCAGGCAGACGGCGTGCACGTCGTCGGCTGACCTAGCAGACGCAAGGCAGCGGCCCGGTTCGTGCGGAGCGATCTGTACGAACCGGGCCGTCGCATGTCTGACGGCCTGCTGACGGCCGTCGGTTGGCCGATCCGACGGTCTGCATGTCTGACCGTCCAGGTGTCTGACCGCCGTCCGTCAGCCAGCGGGTTTCTAGCCTGACCGGTCAGGGCAGCGACAGGCCGGTATGGGCGGCGACGAAGGCCAGCAGGTCGGCGCGCTCGGCCAGCAGGGCGGCGCGCGACTTGCCCTGCCCGTGGCCGGCGCCATAGGTCACCCGGAGCAGACAGGTGCCCCTCGGGTTGACCGCCTGCAACCGTGCGGCGAACTTGAAGCTGTGCCCCGGCACCACTCGATCGTCGTGGTCCGAGGTCATCAGCAGCACCGGCGGGTAGCCGATGCCGGCACGCAGCCGGTGGTACGGCGAGTAGGCGTAGAGCACCTCGAACTCCGCCCTGCTGCGCGAGGCGATGCCGTAGTCGCTGGCCCACGCCCGCCCGATGGTGAACTGCTCGAAGCGCAGCATGTCCAACACGCCCACCTGCGGGACCGCCGCGGCGAACAGCTCCGGCCGCTGGGTCAGCAGCGCGCCGACCAGCAGGCCGCCGTTGGAGCCGCCGTTGACGGCCAGCCGCTCACTGGTGGTCCAACCCGAGGCGATGAGGTGCTCGGCGGTGGCGATCGCATCGTCGAAGACGTTCTGCTTCTTCGCCAGCCGGCCGGCGTCGTGCCAGGCCGAGCCGTACTCCGAGCCGCCGCGCAGGTTGGCCACCACCCAGACCCCGCCCGCCTCGGCGAAGGCGACGATGGCCGGCGAGTAGGCCGGTGACAGTGAGATGTAGAAGCCGCCGTAGCCGTAGAGCACCGTCGGATGCGGGCCGTTGTCGGCGGTGACGTCGGCGCGGTGCACCACGAATGCCGGCAGCTTCGTACCGTCGGCCGAGGTGATCCAGATCTGGTCGATGGCCAGTTCCGGTCCCGGTCGGTCCGGCGCGGCGGCGAACACCGTCTCGGTACGCCCGATGGCCAGATCGTGCACCAGCACCTGGCCCGCGGTGCCGTAGGAGGTGAAGCTCAGGTGCACCAGCGTGCTGTCGTCGCTGGCGCTCAAGGTATCCACGGTGCCGAGGCCCGGCAGGGCCACGGTGCCGGTCTGCGCTCCGGTCGAATCGTGCACGGTGACCTCGGACCGGGCATCGACCAGCCAGCTGATCACCAGCGTGCCGGAGGCCGAGTCGGCCAGTTGCAGCAGCGCCTCCCGCTCGGCCACCAGGGTGGTCAGCTCGCCGGTCCTGCGGTCCACCAGCACCAGCCGGCCGCGCTCGGCCTCGAGGTCAGTGCGCAGGAGAAAGCCTCGCTCGTCGGCAGCAACGTACTCCCACTCGGCGTGCGAGGGCGGCACCAGCTCGTGCAGCTCGTCGGCGGGATCGTTGAGATCCTGCACCCAGATCGCTCGGGTGTCGGCCTCCGAGTCGTCCAGGATGCAGATCAGATAGCCGTGGTCGCGGTCCACCGACGGCGAGCAGTACAGCCCTTGCTGTTCCGGCCGGTGGAACAGCACCTGGTCCTCGTCCTGGCTGGTGCCGATGCGGTGCAGCATCAGCTTGGGGGCGACGTTGGCCGCTGAGTACACGTCCTGCTCGTCGGCCGGCGGGTAGACGGCGTAGACGAAGCCGGAGGAGTCGGCCAGCCAGTTCGGCTCGACGAACTTGCCCCACCGCAGCTCGTCGTCCAGATCGTGCCCGGTCTCGACGTCGCGGACCCGCCAGGTGCACCAGTCCGAACCCGCCGACTGGTAGGACCAGGCGACCAGCCGGCCGGCCGGATCCGGTTTGGCGGCGGCCAGCGCGGTGGTGCCGTCCGGGCTGGCCGGATTCGGGTCGATCAACACCCGTCCCTCGGCCATCGGCTGGTCGGCGACCCGGAACACCGCCTGCTGCTGGCGTCCGTCGTTGGTGAACCGGAACCAGCGGTCGCCGTACAGCCGCGGCACCGTCGAGGTGGGCAGCTCGGAGAGTTCGGCCAGTCGCTTGGCCAGCTCGTCCCGGCCTGGCAGCCGGCTCAGGTACTGATCGGCGAGGTCGGCCTGTGCTCGTACCCAGCTGGCCACCTCGGCGGAGTTCTGGTCCTCCAGCCAGCGGTACGGATCGGCCACCTCGGTGCCGTGGAAGTCGTCGCGCTGGTCGACGGTGCGGGTTTCCGGGTAGCTGCGGGGGGAGATGTCGAAACCCATGACTACACGGTAAGCGGTGGGCCAACCGGGTTTCTCATCCGGCGTCCCCGCCTGCTCGACTGGCGAGGTTCGCGTGCCGCCGTCCTGCGTCAGTGGATGCTTGCGCCGCCGTCCTGCGCCAGTGTGAGTTACGGCGTTGTCCTGCGAGTGGTCACCTGCGGCTCGAGTGGTCACCTACAGGTGCCCACTCGGCGGGTAACTGCCCACTCGCGCCCGCGTCCCGGTCCGCGTCCCGGCCACGTCCCAGGCGGGCCGGCCTTTCTTGCACTCTCGGGGTCCGAGTGCTAAACCTGACTTAGCACTCGGGTACTGTGAGTGCTAGCCGATAGGGATGAGGCGCCAGGGGAGTGCGGCACCGCCGCCGAGCCGGTGCCGTCCGTCGCGGGCATCGCCGGTCGGTGACAGTCAGTGCCGAGTGGACACGCACAAGACAGCAAAGGACGACACGAATGGCCAAGTTGATCGCGTTCGACGAAGAGGCCCGTCGCGGCCTCGAGCGCGGCATGAACATCCTTGCCGACGCGGTGAAGGTGACGCTGGGCCCGAAGGGCCGCAACGTCGTGCTGGAGAAGAAGTGGGGTGCTCCCACCATCACCAACGACGGCGTCTCCATCGCCAAGGAGATCGAGCTCGAGGACCCGTACGAGAAGATCGGCGCCGAGCTGGTCAAGGAAGTTGCCAAGAAGACCGACGACGTGGCTGGCGACGGCACCACCACGGCGACCGTGCTGGCCCAGGCGCTGGTTCGCGAGGGGCTGCGCAATGTGGCCGCCGGTGCCAACCCGATGAGCCTCAAGCGGGGCATCGAGGCCGCGGTCGCCGCGGTCTCCGAGCACCTGCTCAACGTTGCCAAGCCGGTCGAGACCAAGGAGCAGATCGCTGCCACCGCCTCCATCTCGGCCGCGGACACCACCGTCGGCGAGCTGATCGCCGAGGCGATGGACAAGGTCGGCAAGGAAGGCGTCATCACCGTCGAGGAGAGCAACACCTTCGGCCTGGAGCTCGAGCTCACCGAGGGTATGCGCTTCGACAAGGGCTACATCAGCGCCTACTTCGTCACCGACACCGAGCGGATGGAGGCGCAGATGGACGACGCCTACATCCTGATCCACGAGGGCAAGATCTCCAACGTCAAGGACCTGCTGCCGCTGCTGGAGAAGGTCATGCAGTCCGGCAAGCCGCTGGCGATCATCGCCGAGGACGTCGACGGCGAGGCGCTGTCCACCCTGGTGGTCAACAAGATCCGGGGCACCTTCAAGTCGGTGGCCGTCAAGGCGCCGGGCTTCGGTGACCGCCGCAAGGCCATGCTGCAGGACATCGCGATCCTGACCGGTGGCCAGGTGATCTCCGAGACCGTCGGCCTCAAGCTGGAGAACGCCGGCTTGGAGCTGCTGGGCCGGGCTCGCAAGGTGACCATCTCCAAGGACGAGACCACCATCGTCGAGGGTGCCGGTGACGCCGACCAGATCCAGGGTCGGGTCAACCAGATCCGGGCCGAGATCGAGAACTCCGACTCTGACTACGACCGGGAGAAGCTGCAGGAGCGGCTGGCCAAGCTGGCCGGCGGCGTTGCGGTGATC